>Ga0268276_1003457_pt1 | contig 12247 bp, 13 predicted proteins | sample saktaG_4_FD_190145 | JGI IMG/M metagenome (GOLD analysis project Ga0268276, IMG submission 190145) | Saline water microbial communities from Sakinaw Lake, British Columbia, Canada - sak_2010_1_5_45m | ecosystem: Environmental > Aquatic > Non-marine Saline and Alkaline > Saline ...
AACGTAATAACCTTTGACCACAAGAGTATCTAGTTTTGTCCATGCTCCTGTTCCGGTACGGTATACTCCGTTTTGAGATGAGGTCGATTGCCCAATCAATATAATCAGTTTTCCATCGGTTCCTGAAGCCACACCATCTACCGTTTGAGATCCGGAAAGAGTCGCAATGTTGGATGTCGAAAGCAAATATCCAACGCATCCAATATCTGCAGGGATCAATTGATCTAGCCTGTCATATGTATCACCAATGCTCTCTGTATTCTGTTCATTGTAAGTTGTGGTTCCACGAAGCAATTTGATTGCTGAAAAGATATCCTGGAGTTTTGTCGCAAGTGACGATGATGTAGAAGCCGCGTTTGTGGATCCCCATGCATCTGTATCTGCAGACACTTCATTTGCTAGTTTCGCAGAAGCAATACTCCCTGCCAGCATAGCGTTTGTAATTCCAAGGGCTTTGACTGAAAAAGTTTGTCCGCTTTTGGTGATTGATACTTCATCGCCAACAACGGTATCAACTTTAGAGAACGAACCCCATGTAGTACCGTCTGAGTTATAAAACATCCAGTCATTTTGAGTGGATCCATATTCAACAAACACTAAAACGCCCTGTAAACTATCATTTGCCTGCTTCGTCCAGGTTACAACATTGCCAGTAGCTCTTGAGACAAGATAAACGCCATTTTGAGATACTGTAGTTTGATTTTTTACTAACACACGTACACTTTGCCCATCTGCAGTTAGCCAAGATACCCCATCAATTGTGAGTGGACCAGTACTTGGAAATGACGCATAATTACTTGTGGATGCTATCTGAACAGATCCTCCTGGAGCGGGATGAGCGCCTACAGCTACTAAGTTCTCAACCCACGACTTGGTTGCTGCATCTTGAGCGCCAGTTGGATTTGCAAGGTTGATAATTCTGAGTGAATTCAGATTAACAACAGATCCATTTAAATTCCCGAATTTGATTTCATTTCCATCAATGAAAATATAAGCACCGTCACCATCGAAATCCCCAACATACATGCCGCTTACTACATTTGGAACGATATTAACGATGTTTCGAATATCGTTTCCTCCCATGTATAAATCATCTGTCATCTCATGGCCAAAGTTACCTGATAGTTTCAAATAGACTGCTGAAATATCCGGAATCAATCCGCTTGGAATGAGTGCACTACCATCAAGTTTGACGAGTTTGTTTGCTGCATTAAACGTTGCAAGATATGTGGATATGGCTGTTCTTTCATCAGATGTGAGTACTTTTTTCAGTGTGGTTTCAATGACGTTATCCGCGCTTGTTTGGAACCAATAGTCGTTCCATTGAGTACCATCCCAACGTTGATAAAGTGTCTTAATTTGCGACATTGTTCTTTTCCCCCTCTACTTGATCCTGCTCTCCCATGGGCGCCGGTGTAGTACGGATTATTTGGCCATTGACAATCATTACTTCATCGAGGTTTGTATCTGCAGGCAACCTAACTACGGTATCAGCGTCTTTTGGATCTATCTCTTTGATGTGGCCATGGTCATCTATCTTGATATGAAACTTTTTGAGTTTAGCCAATTGAGCCATCAACCATGTCAGTTCGACCGCCATGGGGATACCTTTTCCAACCGGATAAAGAACAGGTTTTTCTAAAGTTTGCCCGAATTCAATAGTGCACACTGGAAGATCGACAAACACTTCATCTTCATATCGGATTTGAATCAATGGAAATTCCTCATAATGATCCTTCAAAATCTTACAATTCTTAATGACTTTCATCTATTGTTCCTCCAATGTTAGTGGCTTGAACCACGTTTTATATTGTTCTGTGTCCGGAGCTAATTCTCCCTCCCAGACAGGTAGTTCTTCTTTGATAATACTCGTACCAGCTGACCCTCCGCCAGATTGCTTCACTACATCTTCTGTTCCGATATCATTCTTGATAATCTCAGTGAGAAGTGTTTTTTTAAATCCAAGTTTGATGACACACTTTGTTCCACTTGATGAATGAGTTGTTGTCTTTTCTGAAATTGGGATATCCTTGTACTCGCCTAGATTGTCAAAAACACGAATCATTGAATAAAGGTCTAGTGATGCCAGATCAATCGGTGTAGAGACATTTTCAGCTGTAATGAGAATGTTTTCGATGTACCTATTGTTAACTATCTCGAACACAGCATTCACTTGAGCTTCAGAAAGATAAGCCGCCTCGAATATTTTTGAAACGATTGGATATAATCTTAATGAATCCGGAGCATATCCGCTGTAGATGTTGTTGTCCTTTCCAAGCGTATAAATCTTCTGTGGAAGACTTGGACGTGGCAAATAGGTATAATCATTTAATTTGTAATAAGAGACAGTTGAAGGGGTCGTTTTAATGTAAGTTGGGTATTGTGAATAGACGATTCCATTGTTCGAGTCAATCCACACAACTTTCACAACTGCGCCTTCTCCATATAGGTTTGGATTACCGCATGCGCTGATTGCTGTTTGAAGTGGTGGAGCACTGGTTGGTGGATTCACATCATTCCATGGAGTAAATCTGGTGAACTTGTGTTCTGAAGCCGAATAGTCTGCAGATGATGCTCCAACAAAGGAAAATGCTTCAATCAATTTGAGTGCAAAACCAGGAGTGTATCCTGTTGGATCAGGAGTTTCAGTTCCGATGATTTGTGCTCGATTTTCCGGATTCGAGTTATAATATTCAAGCGTGCTTGCTTCCCATGAAGGATCATCTGAAGTAGTATCAAACTTGATTGTTGCAATTGCTTTATTTGTCTTTATATCATTTGAGGTTTTTTCATGAGTGAAATCTTTCAGTTTGATCTCGATTGGTGTTGTATTTGCCTTTCTAAACTCAAGAACTAATGAGTCTGATACTTCACTATATGATGGAAAAATAGAATACCCAAACCAGGATAAATACACTTTGAGAAACTGTGCAGCGTTGACGATAATATACCTTCCCGTGTAGTCTGCAATCACCTTTGTGTCTGAATTGTCATCCGGAATTTCGAATTGAAGAGTGAGTTCGGAAATGAACGGATCTTCAACAGACGAAACTTGATTACATACCATTTGAAATATGTCTTTCAACGCGTGACTGGGCAGGCTTTCCTGAGTAAAGTCCAGAAATATTTCGGTGTCAAATACTTTCTTAAAATCATCACTTTTAAATTCGACAATTGAAGTATTCGACTCAGGCTTTATGTTTTTTGCAAACCCTGAGAATAAATGGCGACCTGATTCCGTATTTATTACGTATATTAATCCTTTTGTAATGTTTGATTCACAAGAACCTTTAATGGTCCCACTTCCAAAATCAAATGTCTTTTCAGCAATTGTTTCTTCAATCGACAGAACATTTCCTAAATGTTCTCGATATCCAGCTGCTTTGCCATAACCATAAATTGCAGCATACATTAGTCAAGCACCCATTTCTTGTATGAATATGTGACTGTTGAAGGTATTGTTGTATTGGCAGTGATGCTCAAAGAATAAATGCCTTTCTCAGCAATCAGGAAGGAATCGTACGTCTTGTTTGTCCTAGTGTATCCATTACTTTCCGCTCCGGACAAGAAGACTGTAATAGTCTTTTCTTCTGCTGATATTTGAATGGTTTCGTTCGCTTGAATTGATAATTGTATTTTTGAAATTAGTGTCGAACCTTGTTTCATTGATACTTCAACTGTACCAACTCCTGTAGTCGACACGAATTCAAGATTAATTGGAAGATCATCAAATACAAGATTTTCAATCCCTGCTCCGTCAGGGCTTGTAGGAATGGATCCAGATTGAAGTGTGTACCAATTGGATACTCGTTCCAAAGTGAGTGTTTCTTCAATTGTTCCAAATCCTGTTTTTTGTCCCTTTGGTAATTTCTTAACCCATACATTAGTGAATAGGGTTTTTGAATCAACCTGGTATTCAAGAATAAAATTGCTTTTTCCGTTTGATGCGATAAACGACGCAAAATCAGAAAAGCACGTATAGGCATTTGCGCCGACTCCAAAATAGATTTTTAGATTAATAGGATCGAAGTCGCGTTCATATCCAACAACACGACCATTTGATTTCTTGACAATATAGCTTATGCCTAAACCATCAACATCTATTACCGGAGCATTTTGAGTATTAAAATCGAACGAAGATGTCTTATCTCCATTCCAAAGAATGAATTTTCTCACTAGAACTCACCTGCCAACCGTACATTAATCTTATTGAAGAAATCTTCAACTTGATCTTCACCTAATTCAGCTCCATAATTGTTGATATCCACTTTTTGAATAACGATACTTTTTATAGAATTGTCAGTAGATATAGTTGTAATTGAAGGTACAAATGTTCCGGCCGCAACTGATGCAGCTGCAACTGGGACGCTAACAGAAGTACTGCTTCCGGATGTTCCGTAAGTGGGTCCTGAAGGGGTGTTTATAGTTGTTGTAGGAGTACTAATTTCACCTGTTATCTTGACATGGTCAATCTCTTTGATTGTGAATCCGAGAACTTCTCCCACGTCATTAATTCCACTTATCAGTTTATTCAATAGGTCGATAGCCCCATTAACAAAATCCTCTATTCCCTTAAGAACTGAGGATATCATCTCGGGAATGGCACTGAAGACAGATGCAAAAACCGCTCCAACAAACTCAATTACTGGTGCAAATTTGTCAATCATGGTTGTAATCAATCCACCCATGAGATCTACTACAGCATTAATTATTGGAATAACAACGGCAAGGACTGTTTTGATGATTGGAGTAAGTACTGACATGATAGCAACTAATGCTGGTCCAATTGCTTCTAGAACTGGTGCGAAGGCATCTAAGAGAATACTAACAAGCGGTAGCATGGCAGTAAGAACAGATCCAATTATTGGAATCAAGGCACTAAGGACCGGCGCCAATGCATTACCAATTTGGTCGATAATAGGGCCTATAGAACCTACTAATGACATGAACATGTCACCAAGCTGAGATAAAATTGGTTGAAGAGCTGTTCCTAAGGTTTGTACTAATCCATCGATGCTTGCTTTGAACTCTTCATTTGTTTTATAGAGATAAATCATCATTCCTGCAATGGCTGCAAGAACTGCGATGATAGGATGAGCTGCCAAAACTGAGAATACTCCGGATAACGATGATACAGTTCGAATGAGTGACCCAACTCCGGATGTCATTTTTCCAACAATTAAGAGAACTGGTGCTAATGCAGCAACTAATACTGTAATCTTCAGGATAGTTTTTTGTTGGCTTGTTGAAAGTTCAGAGAACCAATCGACCAAACTTTGTACTGCAGGAATAATTCGTTCCTGGATGTATGAAGATAATTCTTTCATGATCGGAAGAAGAGCAACTCCGAGTTGATTCTTCATGGTTTCAAAACTGTATTTAATTCTATTCATAACGTTATCGAATTCCGCTAACGCATTGATTTCAGATTCAGTCATGGTATTGAATTTATCAAATTCTGCAGAAAACTCTGCTAGTCCAGTACCACCTTGTTTTAACATAGGAATTAACTTTGAACCCATCTTGTCACCGAATATTTCATTTGCTAGTGCAGCTTGTTCTGTTTCATTTGTCATTGCTGCTAAGCGTTCAATAACTAGATCAAAGTTTGCAGACATTCCAAGCGCTGCTTGCTCTGAAGTAAGGCCTAATGCTTCAAGTGCTTTTGTTGCATCATTACTTTCATTGGTTGCGAGGTTGGCCATGGCCACTTGGATTTTTTGTAATCCGGATTGTAGTTCTGAGTTAGAAACATCAGATTGCATTGCGATATATTGCCACCTTTGTAGTTCTTTTGCAGAAAGGTTAACTTGGTCTGCAAATGTCTTTAGGTCATCAGCTGTTTTAACAGTTCCAAGTCCTATAGCACTAAAGGCCGCAAGAATAGCTGCGGCCGTTGCTGATAGTGCTTTAAGCTGATTTCCAACATTTGATACTGAAGAACCAACTTTTTCAAATTTTCCAGCGAGCTCATCAATTCGAAGATCTTTCAATTCTTGGAGTTTTGCCTTTAATTGAACGACTCGTGTTTCAGTCTTGATGATTTCTGTTTGAAGATATTTGTATTGATCAGAATCAGGTGAAAGCCCCATTCCGTTGAGTTTTTGCATCTCATCACGGAGAGCCTTAGCCTTGGTTTCAGTTTCCTTGATGGCAGATTGTGCGAGTTTTTGAGCTTGCGCAAATCTGTCAGAATTCCATTCGAGTTTGAGAGACTTTGAGAGGGAGTCCACCTGCTTTTGAGTATTGCCTATGGATTTATCAGCAGCACGCATGTCTTGATTGAATTTCTTCATCTCGGCACGTAGTTCAATTGTTAATCCCTTAATGGTATTAGCCATAGCCAGTCCTCCTAGTCGTCTCCACCAAACATTGAATTCATCTCTTCCGGGGTTGCTTTACGTCGGTGGATTCCGCGAGCCCGGTCATTTTCTTTTTGTTGTCGATCGATATAGTTTTCCATCAACTCAATGTCCTTATCGATCACCATGTAGATTAGTTCAATGTAATTTAGATTTTGAATTAATCCAAATGGAATACCATACTTTACTGCTTTCTCAAGTGTCAAAAATACTTGTGGCGCACCGGATCCTTTTGTCTCTCCTGAAGGTACTTTCTGACTGAGAGTCTTAAGATACTCGATGCGCTCTGTTAGTTTTTTGGAACAATTTTCCCGACCGCTGTCACGACTTCACTTATTAGTTCAAGATTGTATTCAAGCGTCTCTGGCTCGAATAGTTTCAAGAAGTGATCAAATGTCGGGAGTTTTTCGGAATTCACATAGCAATAAAGTAATTTGACAAGCCCGAGATATTTGGCCTTAGCGACATTCTTGTCTTTAATCCAAGCATTCACTCGGTCATAATACTCAACTAATGTACATTTTACTGTGGGCTCAAATTCTCTTTCCCATTTCAAATGTGACATAATTGAAGTATCAATTTCCACTGGAAGTTCGCCAAAAGTAATCTCTTTGATTTTCTTCTTTTGATTCCAGGTTGCACTAGCAGTTCGAAGAGTTACGATCATGTCAAATCACCACTATGCAGTGACTTTTGGCGTTGGAACTGCTGCACCGAAAGTTGCATATCCTGTGTGAGTTGGTTTTGCAGTCATTTTCGTTGCTCGTTTTGAAACTCCATTTGCATCTGTATAAATCGCCGATCCATCACTTGTCATCTTGAAGTCCCCAGTAACTCGAAGTTTGTACGTTACATCGTTTACAACTGGTGAACTTTCACGTTGTTGAACCTTGTCATTTGCTCTTGATACAAACACGCTGAGCAACCATACTTTGTTAACAGAAGCGACTCCTGCTCCAGATTGAATGTCAACCTCGAAATAGATTGCTATTTCGTTGCGACCAATTTGCTGAACATCTGCGAGTGCTCCTGTGAGTTCTTCACGAAAACCGAGATCCTTTTCAAAGTCATCCGCCTTGTCAGTTACAACAACTTCTCCTGTGTAACCTTTGTCGTTGACAAGAACAGTTTCCAAATCCCCATCAGCATACAGTTCTTTTTCCTCGTAATTTGGCTCAAGTGAAATCGACTTCAATCCGGTCCAAGTCTTTGGTACTCCATAATCGCCAAGTGCATCTTTGACAGCATATTTCAGATTTTTACAATTGAGTTCTAATAACATGTTTTTTAGCCTCCTATTTTTCGCGTTATTAACGCTGTAATTTCATTTTGTGTAGCATTGAAAGTGCTTTGAATAAATGGATGTCCTTTGCTTCCAAATTCAAGAAGTGAACTTAGGGGAATTCCACCCTTGTGTGAAGAGAATATTTTTGGACGAGCAACTGTTTTTGTGTTACCAACATATCGCACACCCTTATACTGAAGTTTCTGACTCCAATGATCTTGAAGGTGCTCAAAGTCTGGTCTACTACTTCTCGGGCTAGCAGAAATCAAACGATTTGTCAGTAGTTGACTTGCCTCAGTTAATCCTTCCTCAATGTGTTTCCGGACTTCATCTTGATATTCATTTAGGATATTTTTCAGCTGCATTTCAAGAGAAATACTACTTGTGCTTAGCATTAAATCACCCCGTTATGATAGTAACAAGTTCAAATCCAAAGTGGTAACGATTTAAAGCCTCAATGTATTCATACACATCAAGATCAACATTCCAGTCCTTGTCTGTGAATTTTTGATCGATTAATGAAAGCAATGCTGCCATGTATGAATCCGATCTTGTGTTGTTTGAGTAAATATCAATTCTCCCAGATACTAGTCTTTGAAGTGCTTTCCCGTCAGCAAATTCAGTAGGATTATTACGATCAGATCTCCAGGTAATATACGTAGACTTCTTAGCGTTTTCTTGATCTGGAACCTTTAATTCCCAAAACATAATATCAAGAGTTGATGCTCTTTCTGCAGGAGATAGTTTAATCCCGTTTACGAGTTGGCAATCTTCCTCAAGAACTTTTGGAATCAATATGCACGCCTCTTGCCATGCAGCGGTGCTAAGGATCATTTTAACCAACTCCCATATTCAATCGTCGTGTATGTTACGCTTGGAATTTGATGTGTGTATAGTTTGATTTCTTGTGAGCGCAATTCGTAAGCATCTGGTCCATCAATTTGGAAAGTTAATTCTTTGAGAGATCCTGTGACAACTTCAATGTACATATCTGAAGTTATCGCTCTACGAGATACTACGAATAAATATGATGATCCATCCTGAGTCGCGTTTCCAAAAGAGGTCTCTGAAGCACTCAGTTGCCGAACATATGCATGAATAATTGTGTTTTCCGGATGTTGATACTTCTTTTTCAACACTTCTCCAGATTCACTAGTCTGTTTTTCAAGTGAAAAAAGACGAATTTGCGTGTCTTTGATTGCATAATCATTTACAGGCGGATTCATTAAGACACCTCAAGTAGTGTTTCTTCATATGTTTCCAATAAAGAAAGGTTTGTTACGTAGTCTTTATCCATCTCAAAAAGGTTATCGTAGGCGGTCCGGGCTGCAACTATTGCAGCTGCAGAGTCTAGAGTGACCGGAGTCGGAACCTCTGAAATCAAATCATCAACTACTTTTGCTTCCTTAATTGAATCTGCGATGCATTGTAAGTCGACGATAAGACTACTTATTCCAATGGTATAGTCGTGATTTCTATTGAAATCTCCGGATCCGTTATAATACATTTGTTTGACATACAGTTCTCCCAATTGAATTGCCAATGGATGAACTGTTTCTACTTTGGTGCAATCATATCTCGTTCTTTGCTTAACAAAACTGGAGACAAGTTTTGCATAACGTTCCAGTTCTACGATATCAAAATCATCATCAACCGATAGTGCTTTTTTCACTTGGTCTGTTGTCAAAACTTGGTCTGCCATATAACTTGCCTCCGTTCGTTATTTGTTTATCTCAATTCTAGGCTGCTGGTTTCTTCACTCGAAGGAAACCGTTGAATGTAACTACGTTTCCGCCGAAGAATCCGGAAGCTTTGTAAGCGACTTGTCCTTCTTTGAATTTGTAGTCTGTGGATTTTGATACTTCAAGTTGACTGAACACTGTCAATTCATAGTTCTGCAAAGAACCATAGAGCATTCCGTACCCACCTGCAGATGCTGATGCAAGAGGAGTAACATTCGAATTGATTACGTATGGAATCTTGTTGATCGTATGATTAACGATGTCGATGTCATACAATTTCTTTTTCTCGTTCGTTCCCTTGACGTTTGCGAATGCCAAGAGATCTGCCTTGCTCAGAATCAAGACTGCGGATCCTTCGACTTCTTCGTCTCCACCATAGGTGAAGATAATCTTGTCGAGCGTGGTGTCATCGATTGTAGACAGTTCAAGGTCTTTTGAGGTTTCAATGGCAGTAGCAGCTGCTGCTGTCAAAATACCAGTAAGGGTATTTGACGTTCCGGCACCTTTGAGAATCTCAAGAGCCAATTTCTTTTTGATTGAAATTGAGAGGTTTCGAAGAATTTCAGGGATGTACATTGTCGGTGCAAGTTTTTCGAATTCTTCTGGCACTTCTGTGTACGCTGTGATTTTTGCTTTGTTGATTTCGATGTATCCCCAAGTCGGTTCAGTTGAAACTGCATTCCCGCCTTCAGCGGTATATCCACCAACACCGTACGTCTTCATGTAGCCTTTTTTGTACGACTCAGCACCTGGAGCGTTGATAATCCGAACCAAGTCTGCAAGCGGTGATACTGGCTTGAATGTTGGGCTCAGAACGTTTGATTGTTCCTCGGTGTGAAGGATGTCGAGTGCCGCAAGAGTAATGGTTCGACCTTGTTTCAGATCACGAGCTCGTTGCTCAAGCACTTCTTTTGGAGTCCCTTGTCCGGGGATTTCTTCTCTGGTACCAGCGTTGAATGCATTGCGAGCTTCGATAAGCATTTCATTTTGAAGTTGTGCCCGTTCTTTGACGAGTTCTTTCACTTCATCAGTGATTGCTTGGATTTTGTCCGGATCATTGAGGGTCTCGAGTTCTTTGCTTCGAGTTGCCAAAATGCCGTCAATTGCTAGAATTCTTTCTTTTTTGTTCATGATTTATTCCCTCCATGAGAATGATTTTTTTTATTTAGCCGCGTTAATCCACATACGGGCTTCAGTCTTTTTTTGCTCGAGTTGCTGCTTTAGCAGAGTGGCCTCCACCTCTTTACGGCGTGCCTCCACATCACCGTAACGACGAGCGTACAGTTCCGTTGATTCATAAGCTGGGACGTTCACTGCAGCAACGTCGTACAACCTATCGACCTTCAAAACTGTCCAAGTATGAGTAACCTGGTCATAACTTTCTTCCCTTATTGTGAACGAGAAAGACATTTTGTCAATGTCTCCACGCTTGACTAGTATGTATAAGTCCTTACTAGCAGTAGTATCGGCCAGTTCTGCTCTGACCCAAACTCCATCATCCCGTATTTCAATTTGAAGAGTCCCATTCTTGAATCGTGCCATGGGCATGACGGTATCAGAATGATTGTATTTCAAGAATGCATTTGTAAAGTCCGTTTCGTCAAACGATCCTCTTTTGATGATTTCTTTGTACTCAACATCATCCCATTTGAAGAGTACTGTCTCTTCATCGAATACAACAGCTCTTCCTTCCAGGATCATTTTGTGGTCATCAGTGACCTCCTGAGCAGCTCTAATCTCTAATAGTCGATGGTAATCGTTTGGCCGTAACATTCTTTTCATTACATCAGTTTCCATTATTGTTATCCTCCTTTGGTTTTATTTCTGGATCTTCTTCAATTGGAGTTGGTTCCCCGACTCCTTGATATTGACTCTGTTTTGTTGAATCAACATAGTTGAGATTTCCGTATTCCTTCTCTCCATTTTCCGTCTTAGGAAGGAATAACAAATCACAAATAACATTTGGTTTGATGACCGGAAGTTTCGAGTAGATCATCGCAACTTGGACCCTTGTCTTCAAACTAGCTGTGTGAAGTCTATCTGCATCAATCTCAATCTTGTTTCCAGCGCTTCGCTCTCCCTTAGTGAATAATTTGTACGTGAGTTCTGCCTCGCACTTAATGAAGAATGGCTCGAGGGCAGACTCATAATGAGATTGCCACTCATCTTCATTTGCTTCACCTTTTGTGACTTTCTGATTGGAACCAAGATACTCATATATTTCATCTTTGAATGCCTTCGTTTCATCAACGTTGGCATTTCTAGGAGCCGATTCTACTCGAGTTATATTTTGAGCCTGGTCAACGTATACAACTCCACTGGAGTCTTTTCCAAGATATGTTTCCGCAAAATACTTAGCTTTTTTCTTCTTTTCATCTTCATTAATCAACGTGTTAGTCGTAACAAGGTACCTTATGAATGCACTCGTTTTGATTGCCTGCTCGACACCTTCATAGTTTGCTTGAAGAACCTTTAATGTTTGATTTGCTGCAGGCGAGATTTGTCCGAAGAAAGCTGATGGTTTTACATTACGGGAGATGATGAGTAGATCATTATGGTTAACATAACGTTCGATTCCATCTAGGGAAAACTTAACATATATTTCCCCGTTTGAACTTCTAGCTACTTCAAGACTATTTTTGTCGACATCCAATGGCCAAATAGATTTGAGGGGCTGTTTGAAATTTGAATAGTCATATTCGAGCCAAGCAATCGCATTGAACAATGTGAAGTAGTCTCTTGCCATGGTCTCCCACCAAACTGGAGCGCTCATGAGAGGATTCGGACGAAGAGTCAATAGTTCTTCAATGTACTTCTTGGATGTTGCAGGCTCACCTTTCAAAGTGACAACCGGCCTA
>Ga0268276_1003458_pt1 | contig 12241 bp, 10 predicted proteins | sample saktaG_4_FD_190145 | JGI IMG/M metagenome (GOLD analysis project Ga0268276, IMG submission 190145) | Saline water microbial communities from Sakinaw Lake, British Columbia, Canada - sak_2010_1_5_45m | ecosystem: Environmental > Aquatic > Non-marine Saline and Alkaline > Saline ...
TGAAAGACAGGCGCAAAGAAAAAAGCAATTCCAAGTTTTTGCAAACACTCTTCAACTTGAGAAGGAGTTAAATTAATATTTATTCCCAGTGCCTCCAGAACATCAGCGCTTCCACTTTTACTAGATACTCCCCTATTGCCATGTTTTGCCACCATTATCCCTGTTCCAGCTACTACAAAAGCAGCAACTGTAGAAATATTAAATGTCCCTTTAGTATCCCCACCAGTACCACAAGTATCTACTGCCAAAGGATAAGTTTCTTTTAAAGAGACAGCATTTCCCCTCATTGCTCGGGCACATCCGGTAATCTCCTCTACTGTTTCTCCTTTCACTCGCAAAGCTGTTAAGAAACTAGCAATTTGGGCTGGGGTAGTTACCCCCTGCATAATTTCATTCATTGTTTCATAAGCTTCTTTTTCATTTAAGTTTTTTCCTATCACTATCTTATTTAATATCTCTTTAAACATTTTCTTATCTCCCTTCTTTTAAAAATATTATCTTTTAAATTCTTTAGCGATAGCTATAAAGTTTTTTAAAATATTCTTCCCTGGTGAAGTTAGAATGGATTCGGGATGAAATTGTACACCTTCTACGGGGTATTCCTTATGGCAGACTCCCATAATCGTACCATCTTCTGTATGAGCAGTAACTTCAAGACAGGGAGGTAAGGAAAGGGGATCTAAAACTAAAGAATGATAACGCCCGGCTATAAATGGATTATCTATTCCTAAATATAAACCTTTTTGGTTATGATAAATAGAAGAGGTTTTGCCATGCATTAACTTCTTTGCCGGCACTACTCTACCCCCATAGGCTACTCCAATAGATTGGTGACCCAAGCAAACTCCCAAAATAGGAACTTTATTCCCCAGTTTTTGAACTGCTTCTACCGAAATCCCAGCTTCTTTAGGAGTGCAGGGACCTGGAGAAATTACTATTCCAATCAAGAATTTTTTTGCAATTTCCTTCAAGGCTATCTCATTATTTCTATACACTTCAGTTTCCATACCTAACTCACCTAAATATTGAACTAAGTTATAAGTAAAAGAATCATAATTATCAATTACTAATATCATTCTTACTCCCTCCTTTGCCAATGTAACATTTAGTGCCAGGGACTAAATGTTACATTTTAAGAATTCTCTGCCAAATCTATAGCCTTAAGTAAGGCCATAGATTTGTTTAAAGTTTCTTTATGCTCCATCTCTGGAATTGAATCTGCTACAATGCCAGCTCCTGCCTGAATGTAAGCTTGATTCCCCTTAAATATAATGGTGCGAATAGTAATACAAGTATCCATATTCTGATTAAAACCGATATATCCAACAGCTCCTGCATAAGGCCCTCTGTAATTAGGTTCTAACTCATCAATAATCTCCATTGCCCGAACTTTTGGTGCCCCTGAAACTGTTCCCGCTGGAAAACAAGCCTCTAACACATCAAAAACGTCCTTATCTGGTTGAATTTTACCTTCCACTTCTGAAACTAAATGCATGACATGAGAAAATTTTTCTACCTTCATAAAATTGCTCACTTTCACCGTTCCGGGACAACAAACTCTACCTAAATCATTCCGAGCTAAATCTACCAACATAGTATGCTCTGCCCGTTCTTTTTCGTCTTCTAACATCTCTTTTTCTAATTCTATATCTTCTATTTCGGTCTTCCCCCTTGGGCGTGTCCCAGCAATAGGTTTAGCTTCTACTAATTCCTCAGTCAGCCGAACCAGTGGCTCCGGGGATGCTCCGACTACCTGTATTTCACCAAAATTCAAATAATACATATAAGGAGAAGGATTCAAACTCCGCAAAGAACGATAAACTTCAAATGGATGGAGCCCTGTTTTTTTGATAAGACATTGTGATAACACTACCTGGAAAATATCTCCCGCTAAAATATATTCCTTAGCCCTTTTCACTTTTTCAATAAATTCTTCTTGCGTAAGGTTGCTTTTTAATATATTATTGTCTCCTCTGTTATTCTTTCTGCCCTTCTTTTCCAATTCTTCTAAAGGTAATGATTTTTTAATTTGAGCTATAATTCTTTCAATCTGCTCTACCGCCTCATCATAAGCCACCTCTTTAGAAAGCTCATTTAATGGATTATTTATAATTATCCACAACTGATGGGTTAAATGATCAATGACTAATGTTGTCCTGGCAAAAACTAAAATACAATCCGGCATTTCGGAGTCAATAATTTTTTTCTCAGGCAGTTTCTCTATAAACCTGACCATATCATAACCAAAGTAGCCAACTCCACCTCCAAAAAAACGCGGTAATCCCTCTGTGGGAATTATTTTAAAATTATCAAATAACTTACGTAAATAAAGTAAAGGATTTTCATAAAGAACTATTTTCTTATCTTCTTTTATTATCTCAATCTTAAGACCTTTGCTCTGAAAAACTAAAAAAGGATCAATGCCGATAAAGGAATAACGAGCTAACTTTCCATCTCCCTCTGCACTCTCCAGCAAATAACTAAACTTATTACTCTTCATTTTCTGAAAAATACTAATCGGTGTTTCTGTATCGATAAGAAGTTTTCGATATAATGTAAGCATATTCACTCTGCTAGCCAATTGCATAAATTCCTCTTTGTCCGGATAATATTTTTTATCTTTCATCTTACCTTAGCCACCTCCTCTTAGAATTTATAAATGTCCTGTAATAAAAAAACCTTTCACCCCTGTTAACATTGTCACAATGTTAGGGACGAAAGGTAAAGTTCCGCGGTACCACCCTGATTGAGTCTAACAGATTAATGTAATTCAATATTAATATTATTATCCATTAGACCCCTCTTGATAAAGTGTACGGGTATATAAACAAAAAAACCTTTCATCTCCAAGAGACGAAAGGTTAATTCCGTGGTGCCACTCTAATAGGATTTTCACTTTAAAAAATATAAAACCTACTCTTTAAGAGTACGGGCAATATAAATTAATTATACACCGATACACTTTTCCTCTTCACGGTGGAAAAGTCCGTCAAAACTTACTCGGACTATTTGAGTCCTTTCAGTCTGAAGCTTGTGGGTCCATTTCGCAAATCCTTTAAAATCTTTATGTCGCTTCTCACCGCAAGCGACTCTCTGTACAAATTTTGTAATCTACTACTTCTCCCACGCCTTGCTTTTAACTATTTATTATTTTTTATTGATTATTATATCATATATGTCAAGTACTTTAAAAGTATCGAGTATATAGTATCGAGTATCGAGTTAAGAAATAGAAAGAAAAGATAGAAAAAGTAGTATTCTTTTTCCCATCCAACTACCCCACTAAATTTTACACTAACATACATCTGTATTATATAAAAACCGTTTTAACAGTTACCGCAGGGTAGCTAAAGGGAAAGTTTTAATTTTTTCACTACCTCGTCTCCAACTTGTTCAGTAGAAGAATCTCCTCCTAAATCATGAGACCTTGCTTTCCCTTCACTTAAGACTTTTTCTACCGCATTCTCAATGGCTTTTGCTGCTTTTACTTCTCCCAAACAATCTAACATCATAGCCCCGGCAAGTATAGTAGCAATAGGATTAGCGATAGACTTACCTTTATATTTGGGAGCAGAACCATGGATGGGCTCAAACATGGAAACACCTTCAGGGTTTATATTCCCTCCGGCGGCTATTCCTAAACCACCTTGAATCATTGCTCCTAAATCGGTAATGATATCTCCAAACATATTAGGGGTAACTACTACCTTAAACCACTCAGGTTTTCTTACAAACCACATAGTAATCGCATCTACAAAGGAAAATTCTGTTTCTATATCAGGATATTGAGTAGATATTTCTTCAAAAATTTCTCTCCATAACCCATAAATATTAGTCAATACATTAGCCTTGTCTACTGAAGTTACTCTTTTTAAATTCTTCTTTTTAGCTAACTCAAAAGCATATTTGATTACCCTTTGGGTTCCGGGTCTGCTGATTAAACCGACCTGATAGGCCATCTCTTCTTCTGCTTCTAAATTAAAATCTACTTGGATTTTAGCCTTATAAAGTTTTCTTAATACTACTAAATGATCTTGGTTGGTTCTGGCATTAAATCTTCCCCCAATTCCTACATAGAAATCTTCGGTATTTTCTCTAACCACGTAAAAATTAATATCTTCCGGGTTTTTATCTTTCAAAGGACAGGGAACCCCTTTATACAATCTGATGGGACGCAGATTGATATACTGGTCAAAGTAAAATCTGGTCTTTAATAATATCTCTTTTTCTAGAACTCCTGGTTTTACTCTGGGGTCACCGATGGCTCCAAAGTATATAGCATCCATATCTTCTATCTCTTCTAAAGCACTATCGGGTAACAATTCTCCTGTTTTTAGATAATGCTCGGCACCAAAAGGATATTCAGTCCAATTTATTTTTATCCCATAAATTTTAGAGGCTGTTTCAACTACTTTTTGGCCCTCTCTAATTATCTCTGTCCCTATCCCATCACCAGGAATTAAAGCTATATTATACATTCTTTTCTCTCCTTTTTAATTCTTCTTTAACATATTCTCTTAACCCACCTAAAGAAATAATATTTTGAATAAAGGCCGGTAAGGGATTTAACTTGTAAGCTCTATCTTTATTAATATTTTCTATCATTCCCCTTGCAGTATCCACTTTCAGAAAATCACCTTCGGAACATTGATCTGCAATTTCTTCGGATTCAAAGATAGGAAGGCCAATGTTTATGGCGTTTCTAAAAAAGATTCGGGCAAAAGATCGGGCGATAATACAAGATACTCCTGCTGATTTCAGGGCAATAGGGGCATGTTCGCGGGAACTCCCACAGCCAAAGTTTTTACCCGCCACTATAATGTCCCCCTGATTTATCTTTTTGACAAACTCAGAATCATAATCTTCCATACAATGCAGGGCTAACTCTTTGGGGTCAGAGGTATTAAGATAACGAGCAGGGATAATTACATCGGTATCGATGTTATCTTTAAATTTCCAAACTTTGCCTTTAATTATCATTCTATTTCACCTCCTCAGGACTGGCTATTCTGCCTAAAATGGCAGAAGCGGCAGCAAGGGCAGGACTGGCCAGATATACTTCGCTTTCGGGGTGTCCCATCCTCCCTACAAAATTCCTGTTTGTGGTAGAAATTGCCCTTTCTCCTTTAGCCAAAATACCCATATAACCACCCAAACAGGGACCACAAGTAGGGGTACTTACTGCTCCCCCCGCAGTAATAAAGATTTCGATTAAACCCTCTCGAAGAGCCTGCAGGTAGATATCTTGAGTCGCTGGAATAATAATCAACCTAACTTCAGGATGAACCTGCTGTCCTTTTAGGATTTCAGCAGCTATACGCAAATCCTCTATTCTGCCGTTGGTACAGGAACCGATAATAGATTGATCAATCTTAACCCCTTTTGCCTTACTGATCGGTTTAGCATTCTCCGGTAGATGAGGAAAAGCCACCTGGGGCTCAATTTTACTAACATCAATCTCTATAATTTTTTCATAATGGGCATCTATATCGCTTTTGTAAATTTGGTAAGGTCTTTTGGCCCGCCCTTTTAAATATGCCAAAGTAATCTCATCCGGTTCAATAATGCCGGTTTTTGCTCCTGCTTCAATAGCCATGTTACACATAGTAAAGCGGTTATCCATAGAAAGACCTTTAATGACTTCCCCGCTAAATTCCATCACCTTATAATTTGCTCCGTCTACCCCAATCTTGGAAATAGTGTACAGAATCAGGTCTTTTCCGCCTACCCATTTATTTAATTTTCCAGAATAGATAAATTTAATAGTGGGTGGCACTTTAAGCCAGATCTCACCAAGAGCTATAACAGCAGCAAAATCGGTACTGCCCACCCCGATAGCAAAAGCACCTAATGCTCCGGAAGTATCAGTATGAGAATCTGCTCCCACTACCACATCTCCGGGAAGAACTAATCCCTTTTCTGGCAGGAGGGCATGTTCTATCCCCATCTTTCCTATTTCAAAATAATTCTCTATTTCATATTCCTGGGCAAATTCTTTTAATAACTTACACTGTTCGGCAGACTTTATATCTTTATTGGGAGCAAAATGATCGGGGATTAAACCGACCCTCTTTTTATCAAATACTTGCCTGGCACCACTTTCTTTAAAATATTTTAGAGCTATGGGAGCAGTGATATCATTGGCAAAGGTAAAGTCCACTCGAGCTTTAATTATATCTCCTATCCTAAGATTATCTGTATCTGTATGAGCCGAAAGTATCTTCTCAACAATTGTTTTTCCCATTATTTTCTCCTTGTCTAATGAAATTTAAAATTTATAATTACAGCATTCATACTGACAGTTTCCGCAGTTATTATCTTCTTCAGAAGGAGTAATTATTTCTTTGCCTACCCCAATTGCCCAGGATAACGACTTTTGGGGTAGCATCATGTAACCTTTGGTTAGCCTTACTCCGATATTATCAGTGAGAATAATTTTGAAGATGATTTCTTGTTGAGACACTTCCCAACCACCATAACCGGGAGAAAAATGCCTACTCGTTTTAAAGCCCTGTTCTTTTACTTCTTGACGGGCTAATTTTCTAACTTCCCGACTAAAGTCTTCGACTGCTACAGTTCCTACTGCATCTAAAGCTAATGCCCGAGGATATTCTCCTTGGGAAAATAATTCAGAAACTTTCTTTTCTATTAATCCTCCAATAGTAACCACTCCTACAAGAAAATGACTTTCTCCTTTTAATTGGTTAATTATTGATTTGGGGAATCTAAAAGTCAGTCCATTTTCTAAATTAATCCTCCCCTTTAATGTAAAGCGAATAATTTTAATTAAGGAATAAATCCCTCGGGGCTTAAAAAGATCATAACCTCGATTAATTTCCTCTTCGGTAATCTGTAAAATATTTTGATTGGGGGTTTTAACCCTTTTTTTGCTATATCCCTGATATCGTAATACTTCTTCTTTGTCTATATTTAATTTAATATCTTTTATTATCTTCATATCTCTCATCTTTTTTTCTTGATTCGTTAGTTAGTTACTTGGTTACTTGGTTAACATTTAGCACAAGAAAACACAGCACGCTGTGCCTCTACCTCAGTCATTCTCGTGGAAACGGGAATCTATCTTTTTCCTGCCCTACACCTGAATCCTAGTTTTTTTACACGATACTCAATACGCGATACGCGATACGTAATATGATTCTATCCTTGTTCCTAATTTCTATTTTCTTCACTAAATACGATATACGATATACGATATACTAAAATACTATTCACTAACGACTAATTTAACAAGCGGCAGACTAAATTCATATCTCGTAAAGGGAATATATGAATTCCGGCTGCTTCTTTAAATTTACCTATTTCACTAATAAGTTCTCGAGATATCTTTACTCCCTCCTCTACATCCTTCCCCCTCATTCTCTCCTTTACTCCTGGGGGAACAAAGATACCTGGTAAATTATTATTTAAATATTCAACCATTTCATAACTTTTTAAGGGCATAATCCCAATAATTTTAGGTATATTGATATGAGCGGTAAGTTTTAAAAATCTTTCCAGTAGTCTTATATCATAAATGGGTTGGGTTTGAATAAAATTAGCCCCAGCCAATACTTTTTCCTCAAACCGTTTTATCTCCTTTGTTAAATCCTGGGCAGTGGGATTAACCGCTACCCCGATAAAAAAATCTGTTTTATCTTTAAACTCATTCCCACCGTACTCATGTCCATTATTTAACTTGTTTACCATTTTTACTAATCCTATAGAATCTACATCATAAACACCAGTCGCCATAATATAATCACCCACCTCGGGAGGGTCTCCAGTTAAAGCTAAAATATTCTTTACCCCCAAAACAAATGCACCTAAAAGTTCTGCCTGTAAACCCAATAAATTTCTATCTCGGCAGGTTATATGAAAAATTGCTTCTAACCCTATTTTTTCCTGAATAATATGAGAAAGGGCAATAGGGCTCATTCTTAATTTAGCCAGAGGACAATCGGTAACATTGACCGCATCTACTACCTTTCTGAAATTATCGCAATCCACCTCTCTTAAAATCTTATCTAAATTTAAAGTTTTGGGAGGATCTAACTCCACTGTTACTACAAACTTATTCGCAGCTAATTTTTCTCTTAAATTCATTAACTTTATTTCCACCTTTCTTTACTTTAGCTAAAATTACAATCTCCCTTTTTAAAAAGGAACAGAGAACCGTCCCCTGTTCCTTTATTCCTTTATAATTTTCCTTCTCGAAAAGCCTTAAGATATTGCCCGCAAAATTCATCTTTACCCAATAAAAGGTTGGTTGCTTTAATTAAAGCCATTATCTTCTGATCAGTGGAATCTAATATTACCGCATCAAGACCACAAGCCATTGCCAAAATCACAAAACCTTGATTAATCAATCTTCTCTCCGGCAACCCGTAGGAAATATTACTTAATCCTATAATTGTTTTAACTTCAGGATGTGAATCCTTAATTCTTTTTAAAGTCTCCAGAACAATATTGGAATTTTGAATATTAGCACTGACCGGCAAAGTTAAGGGATCAATATATATATCTTCTATGGGAATTCCTTCATTAGTAAGTTTCCTTATTAATCCGTCAGCAATTTTAAATCTCCCTTTTGAATCCTGAGGGATACCCCGTTCATCCATAGTAAGGGCTACCACCGAACACTTATATTTTTTAACTAAGGGAAAAATTAACTCCAGTTTTTCTCTCTCTGCCGTTACTGAATTAATCAAGGCTTTACCTTTACCCCAATCATAAACCTCTAACCCCGCCTTTATAGCTTCATGGTTAGGACTATCGATACATAAAGGAATATCCACTGCTTCTTGAACCATCTTTACCAACCATTTCATATCTTCCGATTCGCTCTTTCTAATTGTCCCGATATTTAAATCCAACATTCGGGCTCCACCTTCAACCTGTTTTTGGGCTAGCTCTTGAATAAACTCTTTGTTTTTGCCTTCCACCATATTTTTAATATCTTTTCGACTGGAATTTATCTTTTCTCCTATAATCAACATTTAAAATTATCCCCTTAAATTTTTAATAACTCCCTTGCCTTATCTACTGCCGATGCAGCATCTGGAGCATATACGTCTGCACCAATCTCATTAGCAAATTCTTGGGTAACCGGTGCCCCTCCTACCATTACTTTAATCTTATTTCTTAAACCTGCTTTTTTTAAAATAGTTATTACATCCATCATGCCAATCATAGTAGTAGTCAGTAGGGCAGATATACCCATAATATCCGGTTGATGTTCCTGGGAGGCTTTTAAAAATTTTTCAGGAGGGACATCTATCCCCAAATCTATAACTTCAAATCCTCCCCCTCTTAACATCATAGCTACCAAATTCTTGCCAATATCGTGTAAATCGCCCTTTGCAGTACCGATTATCACCTTACCCACGGCTTTTACTCCACTTTTGATTAATTTGGGTTGTAGTAACTCCAATCCTCCATACATCGCCTGAGAAGCTAATAATACTTCAGGAAGAAATATTTCATTTTTCTTAAATTTCATTCCGACAACCTTCATCCCTGCAATTAGGCCCTGCTCCAAAATTTCCTTAGGTTCTATTTTCTCCCATAAAGCCTTCCGGGTAATCTCTTTTACCTTTAAAATATCGCCCCGAAATAGGGCTTCTTGTAATTCCTTTAACTCTACCATAAATTATCTCCTTCTCTAATTAAACACCACCACTTAAGGCATAGGGGCACGATGCATCGTGCCCCTACATCTAAATCCTAGTCTTTTCACGCGGTACGCGATAACACTATTTATTATTCTTCTTCTTCCTGGCTTCTCTTTTTTTTACTATATACTAACGACTATTCACTATTTCACTAACGACTAATTTATTCATTAATAATTTTTAGTAATTCTCGAGCCGCCTTTTTTGGTCCTTTCTGTTCATATCCCGGAATACCTAACCTCGTTCTCAACTGGCCAACTTTAACTTTATTTTCAAATAATTTACTAAAATATCTTAGGGCAATCCTCTCATGTAATTCTTTATACTGTATGGGACCGAAAATATTGGCAAAATAGCTGCGTACTAAGCCTTTTTCCGTTGTAGTCCCCTTGGCTAATCGAGCTCCTTCTCGAAAGACGGCAATTGCTTCTTCTGCTGAAAAAAACTCTTTAAAAATAGGGTGGCTATCATCTACTTCTTCATAATTATTAGCATAAAGAAAATAATCTACCTTATATCCCTTTAACACTTCCTGTAAAGTAGTAATAGGTATGACTGCTCGAGCATTAACCTTATGAGGGCTCATAATAATAGATCGATCAATTACTCCAAAGGCATAACCAGATTGTAAATCATCTAATCTGACAAATGCACCCACTTCAGTACCATAGCTTTTTATCTCTCCTTCTTCGGTTATCTCCAGAGATCCCATATCATCATAGATAATAGTCATATCGCGAATATATTCCTTGGCTAAAACTCTAAAGGCCTCTAAAGACTCTGACTTTCCTGCCCCAGTATCTCCCACTATTACCAGATTAGCAGACTTTCCATTTTTTAAACAAATTCTTACCATTGCTCCATGAACAGGCAACCGGCCTCTCTTCATCATCACAATATTATGTAAAGTAAGTATCATCTTTTTGATATATCCAAAATATCCCATTTCATCTCGGGCAGGCAACGCAGCTACTAAAAGATTGTTTTTCTCATCATCGTAAAAAACCGTAGGAAGATTGCCATACTTCTGCAAGGAAGCAGGAGGAACACCAAATAGATAAATCGCCTCAGGCATCCTCAAAAGTTCCTTACCACTGGCTAATTCAAAAAGATTGGCCAGGGCTGTACCCAGACCAATAAATTTATTATAAAAATAGAAATAGATAATTAAATCTCCTACCTTTGCTGGAAAACAAAGCCAATCTCGGGGATTTATTTTTACCTCCTGGAGGGGATTTGTATCTACTTTTTCAAATTGTCCTGCTCTCTTATTCATTAAAGGATTGATAATAAGAGGTGGCTCAATTAAAATTTGAGTAATAAGAGGAATATCTCTTACTACCTTTTTATAAACTAAGGGAAGCTGATAATCTATACCAGTAGTAATAAGACCAACCTGACAACCAGCAGGTACCTGGCGGTATATTCGCGGATGATCCCCGGTTACATTTTCACAAATATTCCGATAGGTTTTTCTCACTAAATGATTAAGCTGTTCAATAGTTTGGTTAAAAGCCCGATAAGGCTTTTCGCAAGATTTTGCACTTTCATCCTCTTCTAAATCATATTTTATAAAAAAGCGTTCATAGTCCCGCCAGAAGTCATATAACCTCTCTATAAATTGATGAAAAAGATAAGAATCTCTTAAAAGTAGCGCAAATTGAGAATTGGTTTTAGAAACATCTTCTATACTGCTATCTTTACATAATAAAAGAAAACTAGTTAATATAAACTCTTCTTGCATAGATTCGAGAATATCTTTAAAAATTCCTAATAGAGGAGAATCTTTCTTCTTCAAATATTTTAAATATTTTTGAAGTACTTTTTTAAGCAACTCACTCTTTATCAACTCTTCACTATCCTGGCAAATTCCCTTATTACTTTTAATAACCACTTGTTTATCATAAAAATAAAATTCTTCTTTCACTATGTTTTATCTTTGCTCCTTTTTAAAAGTTATTTTCTAGTATTGCAAATTCTTTCTATTGAGAAATGTCTTTAGATTTTTCTGTTGCTCTACTAATTGCCTTAATGAGGGCTACTCTTATTCCTCCATCTTCTAATTCCATCAATCCATCTACTGTAACTCCCGCAGGAGTAGTTACAGCATCTTTCAACAAAGCGGGATGCATTCCTGTTTTTAATACCATCTTTGATGCTCCCAATAAGGTTTGAGCGGTTAATTTTTTAGCCAATTCACGAGGCAGACCCATTCTTACTCCTCCTTCAGTTAGGGATTCAATTATTATATAAGTATAAGCCGGACCGCTACCTGATAAGGCAGTAACTACATCCATTAGTTCCTCTCGAAAAATTACTTCTACTAACCCTACTGCTCCAAAAATATCTGTTGCTACTTTTAAGTGTTCTTCTTGAGCATATCTTCCAGGGCAGAGAACAGTCATCCCCTCATTAATTAAAGCAGGGGTATTAGGCATAGCCCTGATTACTGGGGTATTTTTCTCTAAACAATCCTCTATAAATTGAGTGCTGGTAGCTGCGGCAATAGAAATTATTAATTGTCTTTCTGTTACCACCTCTTTAATATCGAAAATCACTTTCTTCATCGC
>Ga0268276_1003459_pt1 | contig 12236 bp, 10 predicted proteins | sample saktaG_4_FD_190145 | JGI IMG/M metagenome (GOLD analysis project Ga0268276, IMG submission 190145) | Saline water microbial communities from Sakinaw Lake, British Columbia, Canada - sak_2010_1_5_45m | ecosystem: Environmental > Aquatic > Non-marine Saline and Alkaline > Saline ...
TTCTCGGGGGCCCGGAGTTCCTCCCGCCCCTCGAATTCAGTTCGATCCCCATCCTTCTCTATTTCCCGGCCCTGATCCAGCTCGGACTCGTGGAGGACCCGGCGACGGGCGAGCGCCATGATAACCTGGGCCTGGCCAAGAGGAACATCGACCTCCTCGATCTCCTCAAGGACCGGACGAAGGGCAACCTCGAACCCGAAGAACAGGAATTCCTCGACGGTGTCCTCAGTCAGCTCAAGTTGGCTTACCTTAAGAAAGCCGATATCGTTAAGATGTAGCCCCATGGTCGTTTATCACGGCCTCGACGACGCCGACCTCCTCCCCCTCCCCGCCGCCGTGGCCGTAGGCAATTTCGACGGCCTCCACCTGGGTCACCGCAAGATCCTGTCCAAGCTCTGCGCCCTGGCCGAAAAGCGGCGTCTCCGGTCGCTCGTCCTGACGTTCGATCCCCATCCGGAGCGCGCCCTCGGCAAGAAATCGGTCCGAATGATCGACACCCCTGAGAAACGGCTGGAACGGTTCGGCGATACGTGCGTCGACGCCGTCATCGTGACCTCCTTCGACAGGCCCTTCTCCCGACTCTCCTGCCCGGCTTTCGTCGAACGCATCCTGGCGGCCAAGCTCGGCGCCAGGGAAGTCGTTGTCGGCCGTGACTTCAGATTTGGCCGGAACAGGCGCGGTGACACCGGCCGCCTCCTAGCCCTGGCCCGCGAAGCCGGCTTGGCCGTCCACGTGGTGCCTCCGGTCGTCCTCGACGGCCGGGTCATCAGCTCGAGCGCCATCCGCCGCCTTATCGGCCTCGGACGGGTCGAAGAAGCCGCCCGCCTGCTCGGGCGGCCGTACGAGATCTCCGGCAGGGTCGTCCGCGGCAAGAACCGGGGCAGGCTCCTCGGCTTTCCAACGGCCAACCTGGATACGGCCAGCGAGCTTCTGCCCGAAGGCGTCTTCGTCACGGAAACCGTCCGCCGCGAACGGGTTTTCCGCTCCCTCACCAGCATCGGCACCAACCCGACCTTCGGCCCTCATCCCCTGAGCGTCGAAACCCTCCTTCTCGACTACCGCGGTTCCCTATACCGTGCGGAACTCACCGTACGCTTGCTCCGCAGGCTGCGGCCGCCGAGGAAGTTCCCCGACGCGTCGGCTCTCAGCGCCCGCATCGGGCGGGACGTCGAGGAAGCCCGGGCCTACTTCCTGGCACGGGATTGACATTTCGGGGGATCTCATGCATGTTCAAGAGGAAGAAAATCGACCTGAGGAGTGACCGCATGGAAGAAAAGATCAAGGCCCGCATAATGGACGCCAGCAAGATCCGGCGCGTCCTGACCCGTGTGGCCACCGAGATTATCGAGAGGAACCGGAACCTCAAGAACCTGGTCATCGTCGGCGTCAAATCCCGTGGCATCTACCTCGGCAAACGCGTCGCCCATCTCGTCGAGGAGCTGGAAGGCATCGACATCCCCGTCGGCGTCCTCGATATCGCCCGCTACAGGGACGACGTGACCGTGCCGAAGGCGAAAAGGACTCTCGAGAAAGCGGATATCGGCTTCTCCGTCGCCAAGAAGGACATCCTCCTGATCGACGACGTCCTGATGACGGGACGGACGATCCGGGCCGCCATGGACGGCCTTATCGACCGCGGCCGCCCGAAAAGCATCCAGCTCGTCGTCCTCGTCGACCGCGGCCACCGCGAACTGCCCATCCAGCCGGACTATGTCGGGAAGGTCCTGCCGACATCGCGCCGCGAGGTCGTCAAGGTCCACCTCAAGGAGTTGGACGGTGTCGAAGAGGTCCTCATCGCTGAGCCGATCAGGGTCGGCCGGAGAAAACAGCGGTGACGACCCTCGTCCGCGGAGGCCGGGTCGTCGATCCCTCGACCGGCCTCGACGGGCTCTTCGACATCTTCCTCCGCGACGGGAAGATCGCCGCGGTGGGCACAGGGTTCGCCGCCGTGCCCGAACGGACGATCGATGTCACGGGGCTCGTTGTCGTTCCGGGACTCATCGACATGCACGTCCACCTGAGAGAGCCCGGCTTCGAGGCCAAAGAAACGATCGCGACGGGCGCCCGGGCGGCGGCCAGGGGCGGTTTCACGACCATCTGCGCCATGCCCAACACGAACCCTGTCAACGACAGCCGCGCCGTGACCGAGTGGATCCTCGCCGGAGCCGGCCGTAGCGCCGTCATCAATGTCCTCCCCATCGCCGCGGTCACGCGGGGCGGCCGGGGGGAAGAGCTCGTCGACATGGCGGTCCTCACCGCCTCCGGGGCGGTCGCCTTCTCGGACGATGGGCTCCCCGTCATGAACAGCCGGGTCATGCGCCAGGCCCTCGCGGCCGCCGAAGCGGCCGGGGGCCTTGTCATCGACCACTGTGAGGACCGGGCTCTGGCCGAAGGGGGGGTGATGCATGAGGGCCCTGTCGCGGCAGGCCTCGGCTTGGCCGGCATCCCCTCGGCCGCCGAGGAGATCATGATCTCCCGCGATATCATCTTGGCCGAAGCCCTGAAGACGCGTGTCCACATCGCCCATCTTTCGACCGCGGGCGGCGTCCGGAGCGTCGGCGAAGCCCGAAGCCGCGGCGTCCACGTTTCGGCCGAGGCGACGCCCCACCATCTCCTCCTCACCGACGCCGCGCTCGTATCTCGTGACACGAACTTCAAGATGAACCCTCCCCTGCGGGCGGAATCCGATATGGCCGCCCTGGGTGAGGCGGTCCGGACGGGAGTCGTCGACGTCATCGTCACCGACCATGCCCCCCACACGGCGGAAGAAAAGAACAGGGAGTTCGACAAGGCCCCTTTCGGCATCGTCGGCCTCGAAACGGCCGTTTCCCTCGTCCTCGACCGGTTTGTTCACCGGAAGATCATTTCGCTCGGCCGGTTCGTCGAGCTCCTGGCCGCGAACCCCGCCCGCCTGCTGGGCCTCGCCGGCAAGGGCCGCATCGCCGCGGGCGCCGACGCAGACCTGACCATTCTCGACCTGGACGTCCGGTCCACGGTCGACAAGAACCGTTTCGAATCCAAGGGACGGAATACACCCTTCGACGGCTGGACGCTCAGGGGCGGCGTGGCCATGACGATCGTCGGCGGCCGGGTCGCCTATCCGTTCGACGACGTCGCCGCGGCGCGGCGGATATGAAAACCTTGAAACGCGAGCGCCTCGAAAAGGCCATCGGCCACGTCTTCAAGGACCCGGACCTTCTGACCAGGGCCCTGACCCACAGCTCCCACGCCTACGAGACGAGCCCGGACCACCCCGAAGACAACGAACTGCTCGAATTCCTGGGGGATTCGGTCATCGGTCTGGTCGCCGCCGAATTCACCTTCGGCGCGTTTCCCGGCCGGAACGAAGGGGAGTTGTCGAAGCTCAAAGCCTCGGCGACGAGCACCCTGGCTCTGGCCCAGGTCGCCCGGACGATCAAGCTCGACCGGGCCATCCTCCTCGGCAAGGGCGAGGAAAAATGCGGCGGACGAAAGAAGGTCTCGATCTTGGCCGGATCGTTCGAAGCCCTGGCCGGAGCCGTCTACCTCGATGGCGGTTTCGAGGCCGCGAAGCGGTTCCTATACTGCCTTCTCGAATCGTCCTTGAAGCCGATCAAGTCGGAGACGATGACCGTCAATAACGCCAAGTCCGCGCTCCAGGAGATCTGCCAGAAGGCGGGCCTTCCGGCACCTGACTACCGTCTCGTTTCGGAAAAGGGGCCGGCCCACGACAGGACGTTCATCATCGAGGTCCATCTCGGAGATAAAGTTTTGGCCAAATCGAAGGGGCCGTCCAAGAAAAGCGCCGAGCAGAAGGCCGCCGAGAAGGTGCTTAAAACTTATTTCGGCCGAAAGATCAAGAGGATATCGCCGGAGGCCTTCTTCATCGAGGCCAAAGATCTGACTCTGCCCTGATCGTCCGACCGCCCGGTTTTTAAGACCCCATAAGAACGGCTACGGGCCGCAGCACCGGGACATTCTGGCAGACGATCTTGATCACGGCCGTCAGCGGTATCGATAGGATCATCCCCGGGACCCCCCAGAGCCACCCCCAAAAAAGCAGCGAGAAAAAGACAATCAGGGGGCTGAGGCCGAGTCCCTTCCCCATGATCCGAGGCTCGATAAGGTTGCCCAGGATCCCGTCCAGCCCCGCGGTGATGACTAGGACCCAGAACGGCGTCCAGAACGTTCCGAACTGGAAGAAGGCGAAGCCCACCCGGAAGGTCATGGCCGTGAGCGAACCGATGCTCGGGATGAAGTTGAGGACGAAGGCCAGGAATCCGAAGAGGGCGGCGAAATCGACGCCGAAAAGCGTCAACACGAGCCAGACCTCCAGGCCGTTCGCCAGACTCATGACCGTTTTGATGACCAGGTATTTTCGGACCTGTCCGTTGATGGCCTCGAAGGCCGTCCGGACCTGGCCGGCCCGGCCGTCGCCCAGGGCCTTTTGGACTTTCGTGGCCGCTCGGCCCCGTCCCGCAACGATAAACACGAGAAAAATAAAAACGAGGAGGATTTTGCCGAGGAGATCCAAAAACGGGCCGATGGCCGAGAGGATGACCGCGCCGATCTTCCCGATATCGAGCTTCTCCAAGGCCAAGGAGAGGTCGAGCTTGAGAGGTCCGAGGCCTTTCTGCAGGAACTGGGACAGATCGCTGAGCCGCGGCTGGTATTTCGGGAGCTCGATCGCCAGGGACTTTCCGCTCGAATAGACGAGCACGCCTGCAAGGTAGAGAAAGACGAACATCATGACCAGGACCAGGAGGACGGCCCCCGGACGGGGGCACCGGCATCGGGTCAAGAACGTCAGGACCGGTTCGATGATGTAAGAGAGGAAAACGGCCAGAATGAACGGGATGAGCACGGGCCGGGCCAGTTTCAGAACGACCCCGACGACGAAAAGGACGATGACCGTGACGGCCGCTTGATAATACTGGTCTTCGTCCAATTTATTCCTTGGCCAGCGCGGCCGTCAGGGCTTCGAGGAGCGCGCCTCCCGCCGCTTCCAGGCCGTCGGGAACGCGCATCGCGCCGCATAGGATATTTCGGACACGGCCGATGTAAAGATGCTGGCCGTAGCGGTTCCGGGCGTGATAACCGAGGGCGATCCTCTCGGGAGTTTGTTTGTCCCTGCCCAGGGCTTCGAGGAGCTTCCCGAGCATGTCTTCGGCGTCCTTATCGGATCCCCCCTCGAGGAAGAATCCCTCGAACTCTTTTCCATCGACCTTGTACGTCGCGACAAAGCCGTTGCGGAGGAACTCATAGCCCATGAAGTTCTTTTGGATGTATTTCTCACTTTGGGCGACGAGGTTCTCCTTGGGAAATGCGAGGATGAGCGCCGGAAGCATTCCCTTGACCTTGACCGTGGCCGCGATCCGGGCCCCGACACCGGCGAGGACCGAGTCCGTCTTCTCACCGAGTCCGAATCCGAGCATCTTCACGTAGAACCGTCCGGTCAGGAAGTTCAAGGCCTCGCCCTCGAGGTAACCCAGCTCGCCGATGGGGACGGACTTGTTCTCCGGGTAGCGCTCCGCGCCAAAGATGCCGAAGGCATTGACGGGGCTCCCCATGTCGTAGATCTCCAGGGTCAAGGTCGCCTCCACGCTTTTCTCCTCGAAGTCGACGACGAGGAGTTCCCGGAAATCATAACTCAGGTAGCTCTCGGCCGCCCCGTCGATATATTCAAAGAGACTTTCCGGAAAGTAACTCCGGGGAGCTTCGGTCTGGGTCCAGCCGTCCAGCCGTGGGACGAGGACGGCGAGCTCAGGGTTCCCCTCTCTCCCCTGTTGCGCCTGCCCCCAGGCCGGCACAATAAAAAGGACGATGGCCAGCGCGGCGGGAACGGCCCGTCCTCGCCAAGCCCGGTTGAGTTTCATCATCGACCTCCAATCCGGATTACAGAGGTAATATAGCGAAGGGATGCTCACTTGGCAAGAGGGATGGGGCCCCTGCCGCCGTTGACAGGTCCCGGAAAAAGGGACATCATGGCTTCGCCATGGCCGCCGCTCGCGTCGTCATCGTCAAGGCCGGGAATCTGTGGACATCGACCGGCGCCGTGGACCCGGCCGTCATCACTAAAATGTACGCCCGGGGATTCGCGCTCCTGACGGGTGAGAAGGACGAACCGGCCGCCGTCTCCTCCCTTTTCCGGCCCGGCGACCGGGTGGGGATCAAGGTCAACACCATCGGAGGAAGAGCCCTCAGCACACGTCCCGATGTCGCCCTGCCGCTCGCCTCGTGGCTCTCCCGAAACGGCCTTCAGGGCAAAAACCTCTTCATTTGGGACAGGACGACGCGGGAGCTCCGCGACGCCGGCTACGGAACGAGCGCCGAGCGGACCGGGATCAAGACCTTCGGCACGGACACGGACGGCGTCGGCTACGAAACCGGCCTCGTCTCCCATCTCGGCATCGGCAGTCTTTTTTCGAAGATCCAGACGGAGTTCGCCACTGCCTCGGTCAGCCTGGCCATTCTCAAGGACCATGGCCTGGCCGGGGTCACGGCCGGGATGAAGAACTATTTCGGGGCCATCCACAATCCCAACAAGTACCACGACTTCCATTGCAACCCCTTCGTCGCCGATGTCTTCGACGCTCCGCCCGTCAAGAGCAAGCACAGGGTATCGATCATCGACGCCCTTGTCGTCCAATACCACAAAGGGCCCTCCTACCACGCCCAATGGGCGGCGAAATGCGGCCGGCTGATCTTCAGCCTGGATCCCGTCGCGGCCGACAGCGTCGGATGGAGCCTCATTGAACGGCTCCGGGCCGACGGAGGCCTGCCGACGCTCAAGGAGGAAGGCCGTGAGCCCGTCTACCTGGCCACGGCCGAAAAAATGGGCCTCGGCCGGGCCGGCCTCGGTTCGATCGAAACGGTCGAGGAGACGGTCATATGAAAAGGCGGTCATTCATCCGCGGGGCGGCGGGGGCCGGACTCGTCATCGGCACGGGCCTCCCATCCGTCTGCCCGGGCCTGGACGCGTTCGGCGCCAAACCCAACCTCTCCCATGTCGAGGCCCGCTACTACGACAAGCTCCCCGACCGCGAAGTCGAGTGCCGGCTCTGTCCGAGGCTTTGTCGGCCCGGCGACAGGGAACGAGGCTACTGCGGCGTCAGGGAAAACATCGGCGGAACATATTACACCCTGGTCTACGGAAAGGCCTGCAGCCTCAACGTCGACCCGATCGAAAAAAAGCCCTTCTTTCACGTCTTGCCCGGGACCTCCGCCCTGTCCCTGGCGGCGGCGGGCTGCAACGTCAACTGCAAGTTTTGCCAGAATTGGGAGATCTCCCAAGTGCGTCCCGAACAGATCGACCATTTCGACCTGCCGCCCGAGAGGGCGGCCGCCCAGGCCGTCGAGGCCGGATGTCCCTCGATCGCCTACACCTACACGGAGCCGACCGTGTTCTTCGAGTATATGTACGATACGGCCGTCCGGTCTAAGCGAAGGGGCGTCAGGAACCTCGTCGTGACGGGCGGGCACATCAATCCGGAACCGCTCGCCGACCTCCTGGCCGTCGTCGACGCCGTCAAGGTCGACCTGAAGGGCTTCACTCAAGAATTCTACGCTGAGTATGTCCGCGGCGAGCTCAAGCCCGTCCTCGAGACGATCCGCTCCGTCGCCAAATCCAAAGCGTGGCTGGAGATCGTCTATCTGGTCATCCCCACCTTGAACGACCGGTTGGAACTCATCCGGGAGATGGCCAAGTGGGTCAGGAACGAAGTCGGGGACCAGGTCCCCGTCCATTTCTCCCGTTTCCAGCCGATGTACCTCATTAAAAACCTCCCGCCGACCCCCGTATCCACCTTGGAAGCCGCCCGCGAGACGGCCCTCAAAGAGGGCCTGCGCTTCGTCTACGTGGGCAACGTGCCCGGCCACGAGGGCGAGAACACGTTCTGTCCAGGGTGCGGGAAAATGGCCATCCATAGGGTCGGCTACCGGGTCGTTTCGCTTCATCTCAAGGCCGGCCGGTGCGACACATGCGGCACGCTCATTCCCGGGGTCTGGACCTGAAGCCCCGGCTCCCGGCCCTCCTTCTCGGCTTCCTAGCCGCGGCCTTTGAGATCTATCTCCTCCGCGAATTTTCGGCGGAATTTTACGGCAACGAAATCACATTCGGCCTTTTCCTCGGCTCCTGGCTTCTCTGGGGCGGACTCGGCAGTCTCGCCCGGCCCGGAGACTCGAAGGGAATCTCAGCCGGACGCCTTTGCGGCCTCTACGGCCTGGCGATCGTCCTTTTCTTCTTGAGCCTCGTTGCGTTGAGGTTCTCGCATAGCCTGATGGGGATCCTGCCGGCCGAGCTCACCGGGCTTGTGCCCGCGCTGGGGTTCGCTCTCTTCCTGAGCTTTCTCCTGAGCTTCCCCCTGGGCCATTACTTCGTCCTCAACGCCGGCCTCCTCGGCGGCGATGTTTCCCTCGTCTACCTCCTGGAATCGGCCGGAGCGGCGGCGGCCGGACTTCTGGTCCATTTTCTTCTCATCCCCCGTCTTTCGAATTGGGAGGGCGGGGCTCTCATGGGCGCCGGGGCGGCTGTCCTGATCCTTGCGGTTATGAAGCCCGGACGGTCACGGTGGCTCGTCGCCGCGGCGCTCGTTTCAGCGGCATGCCTGGCCGCGCTCGACCTCCCGTCCCAGAAAGCGGCCTGGAAACCCCTGCGCCTGGTCGAGGCCGAAGATACCCCCTACGGGAAGCTCCAGATCATCAAGACCGAGGAGCAGATGACCCTTTTCGACAACGGCCTGGCGGTCTTCTCTCACCCCGACGCCGGCGCCGCCGAAGAATCGGTCCACTTCGCCCTCCTCCAGCGGGACGGCATCCGCAGCGTTCTCCTCATCGGGGGTGGTGCGAGCGGCGGGGCCGCCGAAGCATTGAAATATCCCGGCGTCCGGTTGGACTATGTCGAGCTCGACCCGGCCATCATCCGGCTTTCTGAAAGATATCTCGCCGAAGCGGATTTCGCCGCCCTCAGGAACCCGCGCACCCGGATCCTTACCCAGGACGGCCGGTCCTTTCTCGAGCGGACGGACGGACGTTATGACGCGATCATCCTCAGCCTGCCCGAGCCGGCGACGGCCCAGGTCAACCGGTATTACACGCGCGAGTTTTTCCTCGAAGCCCGGAAAAAGCTCAACCCCGGCGGCGTGCTCGGCTTCACCGTCCCCTCGGCCGAAAACTACATCAGTGACACGTTGGCCCAATTCCTCACATGTCTAGCCGACACCCTGCGGGGCGTCTTTCCCGAGGTCGTGGCCGTGCCGGGCGCGAACTGTGTGTTCCTGGCCTCGGAGAGCCCGCTCTCGATCGATCCTGAGCGCTTAGCGGCGACGATCGTCCGTCTCGGAATCAAGAACCGGTTCGTCAGCCCGGAGATGCTCCCCGCCCGCCTCAACCCTCTTCGCATCGATTATCTGGCCGGGAAAATTTCGGGCCCGGCGACGAGGATCAATCGCGATCTCGCGCCCGTGAGCTACTACTTCCATTCGATCCTCTGGGCCGCCCAGTTCCGCGGCTTGGAGTCGAAACTCCTTCAGGCGGCCGGCCGGATCCCCTCGGGCTGGCTCTTGGAGGTTCCCCTGGCCGTTTTCGCCCTCGGCCTGGCCTTCCTGGCGCTCAGGAGGAAGCGCTCCACCGCCCGCTTCCTCGTGCCCATAGCTGTCATGGGGTTGACCTCGATCGTCGTCGAACTCGTCGTGTTCATCGCCTTCCAGGCGAATTTCGGTTACGTCTACGGGAAGATCCCGCTCCTCCTCGCCCTCTACATGGCCGGGCTCGTCCTCGGCGCGCTCCTGGCCAGGCGGAGGAAGCGGCCGGGCCGCGCCGACCTGCCCATCGTCCAAGGGGGCTTCGTCCTCATGCTCCTCGCCGCCCTCGAGAGCCTTTCAGGCGTGGGCGGAGAGATCGTTCCCTTCGTACTCCTGTTCGTCTTCGGCATCCTCGGGGGTTATCTCTTTGTTTGCGCCAACAGGTTTCTCCTCCGAGAGCGCCCGCACCCCGGTCTGGGCTACGGTGTCGACCTCCTGGCCTCGTTCGTCGGCGTGATCCTGGCCTCGGCCTTGGTCATCCCCCTCTTCGGCGTTCCCGCCATCATCCTCCGCTTGGCTATCCTCAACGCCATCTGCTTCGCCTACCTCCTCGCCACCTCCTCTGCGAGATCCTAGCCCTGGTGCCTTATGTAACTATTCGGACCGGAGCCGGATTATAATATTTTAGCTGACGCCGTTTGGCAAGGCTTCAAGCATGGTCAAGCGGTTCAACTCCCTCCTCATCTCGACGAGCGGCTGTCTCGCTACGTGCGGATAGCTGCGTGCACATACTTGACAATCCTCCTTTCCGAACCTAGGTTATAGTCAGATCTCATAATTTGGCCCCGGGAAGGAGGGTAAAGTGCCGGTCCGCAAGTTAAGAGAATTTTTGGACGAGATGAAAATCAAATACGTCACAATCACCCATTCCATGGCCTACACGGCCCAGGAAACTGCCGTATCGGCCCATATCCCCGGAAAAGGCCTGGCTAAAACGGTAATTCTGAAAGTTGATAGCAAAATGATCATGGCCGTCCTGCCGGCTCCCCGCAAGCTGGATTTCGATCTCTTGAGGGAAGCCCTTTGCGCGCGCAAAGTCGAGATGGCCAACGAGGCCGAGTTTAAAGACAAGTTTCCTGAATGCGATATCGGCGCCATGCCGCCTTTCGGCAATCTTTATGGAATGGACGTCATTTCTGATGGAATCCTGGCGGAAAACGACGACATCGCCTTCAACGCCGGTTTTCATACAGAATTGATTAAGTTGGCGTACAAAGACTTTCTTGAACTCGTCAAACCTAAAGTCGCGACGTTCTCATTAAGCCGGTAGGCACTGAACACCGGCCCCGGGGCCATAGCGTTCAATAAGGCATTGAAAATCTATCCGCTGTACCAAGGATTTTTCATTTTTTTAAGGTATCTGGCGCAAAATCCAGAAGCGAACTTGGGCAGGCTTCTTTTAGATAAGAACTCGGTTCTCTCCATAGAAATAGGGAGGGTAAGGAAAACTGTGTGAACCTCCTTGAACGGGTCAAGCGAGACTGCAATGATGTCGATGGAACCCGCCAAGCTAGAATTGTAGGCCATGCAAGCCGTGTTTATCGTCCGGCGGAAAGTCCGGAACGGACATTCACGACATTCGACAGGGCCAAGCCGTCGGCCGAGGCGCCCTTCCGCGTCATCCTCCTGCATCAACCCAACTGGGGCTGGACACGCGAGCCCTAGAAACTGAACTCCAAACCGGTATAAACGGCTCTCGGTTTGGAAGGTCCGTAGACATACCCCGCGTCCCGGTAGATGCCTTTGTCCAGGTCTTTCTGAAAGGAGTTGAAAAGGTTGAATACGCCGACAAAAAGATCGATCGTTTTTTTCCCGCCCAGGGAAAAGGATTTTTTTGCCTTGCCGTTCAGGACCCAGATGCGTTCGGAGGTCTCCAAGCGGTCTTCGGGAATGGCCCCGGCATGATGGGGAACCTTCATGCGGCCGGTGTATTCGAGGGAGACGTCGATGTCCAAGAGCGATGGACTTTCGTAGTTGAGGCTGGCGTAACCATAGGTGCCGGGAGTCCGGAATAGAGACCGGGAGCCGAACTCGGGTTCCGGCTCATCCAGCCGGCTGCGTTGGAACGTCATGCCCAACATGAAGGAAAGAAAGGTTTTGAATTGATACCCGAATTCCGCCGAGATCCCGTAAACCCTTGAATTCGAACCGTTTATTCTCTCGAACACCAAAGCGTTTTCCCTCGGGTCGAATTCCTTCTCCCGGAGAACGAAGGTGTCGATCAGCAGCGTATAGAAACCTTCCACGCTCAGCTGGAGGTTGTCTCCGCCAAGCATGCGGCCAAAATCGAGGCCCGAGCTCACTCCGTAAGAAGACTCTTCGGCGAGATCCGGAGAGTTTTCAATGATCATGCCTTGCCCGCCGACCTGCGTGATATGGAGGTCTTCGTCGTAAACCTGAGGGGGACGGAAGCCTGTCGAGAATGTCGTCCTCCAGCTGAGGTCTTTGGCCACATTGACCAGCAGGCTCAATCGAGGATTGATGACGGGGTCTTCGAGAAGGGAATGTCGACTCAGCCTGATCCCGGCAAGCAGGGCGAAGGTCTTGTTAAATTTGATGTCATCCTGGACGAACAGGCCCCATTCGCGGTAGGATTCGTTGATTTCCCGGCCATACCCCAGGGCTCGATCTTTGATTTGCTCCCCCTTGAACTGGAGGCCTCCCGACACAAGGTGT
>Ga0268276_1003462_pt1 | contig 12214 bp, 4 predicted proteins | sample saktaG_4_FD_190145 | JGI IMG/M metagenome (GOLD analysis project Ga0268276, IMG submission 190145) | Saline water microbial communities from Sakinaw Lake, British Columbia, Canada - sak_2010_1_5_45m | ecosystem: Environmental > Aquatic > Non-marine Saline and Alkaline > Saline ...
AATGGACATGGCATAACTCAAGATTATCAACGAGCAGTCTATTGGTTCCAAAAAGCTGCTAAGCAAGGTGATGCGTATGCTCAATATAATTTAGGAGTTTGTTATAAAGAAGGACAGGGTATTGCTCGTGATCATAACGAAGCAAGATATTGGTTAAAGAAATCAGCTGACCAAGGGGTAATTAATGCGGTTAAATTATTGTCATCAATATGAACTAAGTTTGGAACATTATTAAGGAGTAAAATAAATGGCTTCACTAAAACAAAAATACTCCAAAGCAAGTATGTTGATTTCGGGGTCTATTTTCTGAACCGATTTTACTCATTAATATTATATAAAGAAGAACTTAGAGTATTGCTTTCTGATATTCAAGAAGCAAGAAAATATATGAATATGATTCCGAGAAAGATTTACAAGATTCAGGTTTTACTTTTGCTTCAGTCAATGGTAGATTTGGATTAGAATCCCAATCAACTGTTGCGAAAGATATTTTTGATGCCGTAGAGTAAATTATTTATTAAGTGAAAATAATATCAAGATTCTATTGCAAAATCGATAGAATCTTGATTTTTATTTAAAAGAAGTTATTATAAAAGTGTATGAAATAGAAATTAAGTATGTTGTGAATTTGAGACGGATAGGACTGAAAATCCTTGTGTTAAGAGTTTAATTTTCCCTAGATTACTCACTAACCAATATTAAAGCCACTATTTGGCTTTTTATTTTTATAGCAAATAAAATTGATTTATAAGTGACTTATAGCCTCATATTGCAGTTGCTTTCTTCTTGTTATATCAAAACGCAATATAGAATTGTATGATTGTTCCTTTCAAGGTATAATATATATAATTAATATCAGTCATGGGGGACTTATGGAACTCATTACAGAAAGACTCATCCTAAAACCTGTAACATTAAGTGATGCAAACGATATGTTTGTTCATTTTAATACTGAAATAACTAAGTACATGTATCCAAAACCTGCAGAAGATATATCTGAAACGATAGCATATGTAGAAACTTGTTTAATTAAATATGAGAAGAAACAAGAAATTGTCTTTATTGGAAGATTAAAAGAAACCAATGAGTTCATTGGTTGTTTTGGTTTACATGAGATGGACACAAAAACACCTGAATTAGGCGTTTGGACAAAGATATCATCTCATGGTAACCATTATGGATTAGAAGGCATGAAGGCTGTTGCAGACTATGCTAAGAAGCATTTAGACTATGAATACTTAATTTATCCTGTAGATCAAAGAAACATAGCAAGCAGAAAAATTCCTGAAACTCTTGGAGGTATCATTTGTGATGCCTACTTAGAAAAAGGATTAGGTGGAAATGAATTAAATACCATTGAATATCATATCTTTAAAGAAATACCTAAGAAAAAATATCCAGTTATGCTATTTCAAGGAGATAGCATAACCGATTGTGGAAGAGATAGAAAAAAATATTATGATTTAGGGCATGGATATGTATATATGCTTGCAAGTAAGCTTAAACATGTCATTATCTTAAATAGAGGTGTGAGCGGAAATAGAACTTGTGACTTATTAGAAAGATGGGAAGAAGACACAATAAAGATTGCTCCTGACTTCTTATCTATCTTAATAGGAGTTAATGAAGTATGGCATCGGTATAAACATGGTAAGGTGCTCACCCCTCAAGAATATAAGATAAATTATGTCCAATTATTAGAACAAATTAAGAATAAACTCCCTAATACAAAGATCCTATTAATAGAGCCCTTTGTATATCCGATAGGAGAATATGATCAAATATGGCAAGATGATTTAGATGAAGAAAGAATGATAGTTAGAGAACTTGCAGGCAGATATGCTGATTATTTAATGCCAATGCAAGATGTACTCGATAAGTATAAAAAGAAATATAAGATGGAAGATATATTAAGGGATGGAGTGCATCCTACAGAGTTAGGGCATGAAATAATTGCAAAAGAAATATACATTGTAATTAAGGATTCACTAAAGTCATAATATATGCAATTTTTCATTTGATTATGCAATAAAATAGTTTATGTTTTAGTGTTAAGTGTGAGTTCAAGTCTCACTATAAGCACCAAAGAGATGTTTGATGATGTGCAGAAAATGGCTAAAAAGAGCCTATTTAAGCGATAAAACTAGGGTATTTAATAGTATTACAAGTGGCAGATTGATTACTCATACTGAATAATCATATAGCGTATTGGAATTAACACTTGGGGTGATGTGATTACGAACTAAACTTTAAGCTAAGTTATTTCAAATAGGGTAGGTTTGGGATATTGAACTTAACTTAGTTGTTTGTGATTAATAAGTAAATTTGAGACTTGGTGTAAAGGGAGAGTATATGAAAATAAAAGTTGACTATATTAATAATATTAAGACTTGTGAGTTAGAAATTGAAAAAAATGAATTAAACGTTCTCTATGGGCACAATGGTACAGGTAAATCAAGTATAGCAATGGCGATCAAATCTAAGCTGGATAAAAACGATCTTAGTCGATACCAATCTCTTAATTATCCTAGCAGTTTACCAAATGTATCCCTTAGTGATGATGTTCAATGTGAGATTTTTAATACAGATTTCATTGATACAGTTGTATTTAATAGGCTTGATAATTCTTTTGTTAAGAACTCATTTGAACTACTTGTCAAAGATGCCAATATTACAACTCTTGAAAAAGAAGTCTTAACTATAAAAAATGATATAGTTAATTTAACTAAAGAAGAGTCTTTTCTATCATTAAAGAAATCTCTGGAATATATAACGAATACCCTTCCTTTGAAGCAAAAGGGGAAAAGTGCAGCTGATAGAATAAGCAAGACAAAAGGGTTTAAAAATATAGCCCCTGGAAACCCTGTGTTGAGCATCAAAGTACCAATAAAAATTCGTAGAATTGCCAAAAGTCAAAAAAACACTGTTCAATGGGCAAAATGGTGGAAATCAGGAAAAGACTATATATTTGATGAACGATGCCCATTTTGTGGAGATACTCATAAAGTTGGATTCTCAAAAGATATTCAAAGTATTCTTGATGTTCTTTCAGATGCTAATTTCGATACACGTTTAAACCTAACAAATCACGTTGATGAACTTAATAAGATGATCAATAAGAATGGTGATGGATTTAGTGAAATCGTTAATTCAAACAAAGATATTTATAAAGAAACTAACGCTAAAAAGATTTTAAGCTATGTGATTAATATAAATGAACTAACAGAATTACTCAATGCCATTTATATTTTTGATATTGATAAAGGCGAATCAAAAGATTTAGTTAATCACCTTATACAGTTGTTAAAATATTTAACTGAACCTACAATGATGTCAAACTTAAGTGAACTTATAAAACTACTTAAAGCAAAAGATAAAGATTTGAAAATCTCGAAAAATAAAATAAATACTACTTTAAGAAGAAATATCACATCAAAAGAGACAACAATTAATCAGTATCTTGAATTGTGTAATATTGAATATGAAATGGCTTTTAGAGACCAAGCATTAGTGTTAATTCACAAACCTTCTAGGAACTTACTGGATGGTGTAAGACATCTACTTAGTTATGGAGAGAAAAACGCAATAGCCCTACTTATTTTCGCATTGCTAAATGTGAATAAGGATAAACTGCTAATCCTTGATGATCCTATTTCGTCTTATGATGAAGAGAAAAAATATGCAATTTATTCAATGCTATTCAAAAAATCTCAGCTAAAATTATCAAAAGGTAACTATCTAATCTATTTTACACATGACTTTGAAAATGTTATTGAGTTTATCAATAACGGTCTTTATCAAAGAGAAATCAAAGGGTACATGTTAACAAACAAGTTGGGAGAAATTGTGCCTCAATCAATTACAAAATCAAGTATTAATTTGATAAAAGATTACTATTTAGATATAATTAGCTATACTAATCTTCACTTTGTAAAATTAATTTATATTAGAAAACTGATTGAGTTGAAGTTTATTACAGAAAATACATTACATACCTATAACTACATTTCAAGCGTTGTGAAAGGGAATACTCCAAGTTATAAAACGTCTGGGAATAAATTAACAGAGGATGAAGTAAGTAATGCGATAAAAACAATTAATCAGTATGATAAAACATATGTAATTGATTTGCTTATAAAGGAACTAGAACTTGAGAAACTTTTAAATGCCTATAATCAAGATAATATTATGTGGTTTGAGAAAACAGTATTGTTCAGAGCAATTGCAGAAAAATCAGAAAGTTTAGGTTTAAAAACTGTTCTCTATGATTCGCTTGATAGATTAAGTAAAATGTCATATCATATCGAAAATGAAAGAGTTCTTAACCTAAACCCTATAAGTTTTAATATATTTCCTAGCAATATAGAAAAGGCAATGGATTTATTTGTGAATGGAATTGAAAGTCAATATAAGCAGGATTGATTGTACAGATTATTAAGATGTCTACTTATAAATACTAGAAATTCATTGTCTTTTTATAGATACGATAATTTGCAGTGATAGAAACTCATACTTGTTTAAAAGAAGTAGAATCAGTTAGGCTAGGAGGGTCAAAATTGAAGTTAATAGATTATAGAGATAGTCTTCTCAATCAAGAGGTTAATCATAAAGCATACGGTTTTGGTTTAATTAGTTCAGTAGAGGACAACTATATCTATATTTTGTTCGACAGTGGAGTTCAAAAGCAGTTTGTGTTCCCTAGTTGTTTTGAGATGCAACATCTCGTGTTAATTGATTCAGCTTTGAGTAAATTGATTAGTACTAATACCCCCGTTACTGATAAGTTTATTGAAATTGATAAGTATGAAAAATTCAGAACAGACCTAATACAGGCAATAACAAATAATCGCTTGGCATGGTCAGTCTATTATGAATATATTGAGGATGAAGATATATATGAAAAACTCAAGCAAGATGCAATTAGAGTAATTAAATCTTCAATGAAAATCCGATATGGATATTCAATTGAAGATAGAGCTATTGTTACATCATTCACTTCAATAGTTGCTTTTAAGTTTTATGATTCAGGAAGATTTTGGGAATATTTAAAGATTGAATTTAAAAATTTATATAGCACTACAAATAATCAGCAAAAGATGGAAGCAACTATTCGTGAGTTGATAAGCAATCAAGAAAAACTTAATGATAGCCGTCAAATAACAAACCCATTAGTACATGCCGCTGTGCCTTTGAACTATATGAAAAAGTTTATAGATTTTACTTATGACATTTTTGAAAGAAACTTTGATCATAGTTTGGATGGTGTTCCAACATCTGAGATACTCAGTATTACCTTAGATTGGCTATCAAAAAAATTCATTTCTGGTGATATGGAAAAGGACGAACTGAGTGTCAATGTTACTCAAAAAACATACACTTTGATTAAATCAACAAAATTGGCAATAATCCATTTCAAGAAAGACATGATTCAATTTTTAGAATTGATTCTGGGGTTGATTAATGAATGGTATTATAACGATAGTATAAGTGAAATATATCCAGCTCCATATAAAGATATTTTAAGTGAATGGATTAAAGATAACCAAATTATAGCCAATCAACGAAAACATGCATCACAACAAGAGTATATATCTAGACCTGTATTGCGAATGAATACTGATACTAAACGGGTGTTTTTGTCTATGCCTGTGATCCCACTCAATAATGTAACTGATGAAGATTTATATGATTTGAAAGTCATACTTAAAGATACTAGTGAAATTTTTTTAGTATTGAATCGAGACTATAGAATAATACAAAGAATTGGGTATTCAAGTATAGTATTTAATAAAATCCAAATAAATGCACCATTAGACTCAATCAATATTCGTGTGTTAGTTAATGATGCAGCTGTTTATGACAGCGAATTTTCGCTATATAGAGACATTATTGTGTTTGATTTGGAAGGCAAGGAAAGAATCAATAACCGGGATTATACCGGTCTTGTCCATGTGGTTTATGATAAAGAAATAGATTATCATGAGAAAACATATAAATTTGAGCATTATAAAGTTGCTGTTTTTATGACTGACAGTACGAAAGTTCATCAAGTTGGCAATAAGGTATTATATTTCTCTAAAGTAATGAAACCTGGTTTATATGGAATCATCAATAGTGATGTATTGGCAATAAAAGGAAATCAAGAACTCATTGTGTATAAGTCAATTTCTAATTTTGTATTTGAGTCCGAATATCCAAAATCTCAATTATATTTGAGTGTTAATGAACAGAAGTTCAAACTCTCAAATGACATTTGCAATGTGACTCGACAAGGTAATTATTATAACTACAATGTTGATCTTCATCAACTTATATTAAATGACGATATAAAAACAATTAGGATATACAATGAATCTTCTCAAGAAATAAAAACTGAATCTTTTATTTTAGATTCAGAAATAGATTTACAAATAGCAACTATTGATGATAGTTCAATGTTGAGAAAAATCAGCATTAATAGTAGTTTTAATTTAAGAAACAAATATATAGAATCTGCTGATTTCACTTCAGAAACATATTTTGCATTTGAATTTAAGCTAGGATTTAATAATATAAGTTATTTAGTTAATCCCCATATTGCAAGATATAAATGGAATGATTCTAATGAATGGCGATATCTATCAGATATTGAACATGAGAGCAATGAATTGATAATTGCTTCAAGAGTTAGACGAGTGGAAGTATTATCATCAGAAAGCTTGACTATATATCCGGGATTACCATTAAGCATTGAGGGTGTAATTACCCTTGTAGACGTATCATATCTAACTCAGATTAAAAATATTCATAACTATGTAATTTTGAGAATATCTTATATTGATGAGCAGGTTTTTGAAGTGAGGGTGTTTCTCAATGCTTTTATTGTGAAGTATGACATCGAATATCTTCAGGAAAGAAACATAGTGATTAACTTTGATATTAAGTGTTTTAGAAATAAAACGCTCTTTTTTAGTTTGTCTCAAAATGGTATTGAATTGACAAATAGTTTACTAGAAAAAACTAGCGTTCATATTGGAAAGATTAGTGAATTTACTAAATATCAAATCAGTATATTTCAAAAACAAAATTTGTTTACTGGTGATATCGGTAAAATCGTATATAATGATACTTTTACCGTATATGATAACAGTCTACTTGCTGGCCACTATTTTAAGGTTAAAGAGGTTACATATTGGGATAAAGATATAGAAGCTAAAGCTAAAATCAGGTCTACCGCGATTCTATTCAAGCGCAAATTAGATGAGAATGATGTTTTGATTTTAGAGTCTAGTATGGATATGAAAAATGAATGTTATGAGTGTGCATTTCATAAGAATACTAAAGATTATGGTCTGCTTCCATTTAAGAGCAATCAAAAAATATATGCTGAAATTGTAACAAGGAAACGCAATCCACTTATTACAATTTACTTAGAGTATGAAGATGCAGAAGGTGTAGGCTTTTCAAGTTATAAAGGCTTTATTGAAGAAAATTATAATGAAAACAATACTTCAATAGAGTATATCATCATAGATTCAAGAGAGGACTTTATCAAATGAAAAGAAATCCATTAGAGCAGTCCGAATATATAAGAAAGATGTTTTCTAGTTACGTTAAGTCAACTTTTGTTCTAAAAAATGAAAAGTATAATAATGACTTCGATATTGAGTTGAATAACTCTGTATTAACTAAAGGTCCATTTCTAAAACTAGAACTTCCATTTGAAAAATCGCACACAATAAGACAATTAATTGATAAAAATGAAATTAATAAATCGTTTGATAGTGTTTCTGACATCAAGTTAGACCAAAGCTTATATTTACATCAATATGATGCATTAAAACTAATTAAGACTGGAGAAAGTATTGTAGTAACTACAGGAACTGGGAGCGGTAAAACTGAATCATTCTTGTATCCTATTCTAAATAAATTATTAGACAAGATTAGTAATAATGGATCATTAAACGGTATACAAGCAATATTGCTGTATCCAATGAATGCGCTGGTTAATGATCAACTCGAACGGTTAAGAAAAATGTTGAAAAGTGTACCAGGAATCACATTTGGTTACTTCACCGGTGATACACCTGAAAAATACACAAGAAAACTTGGAACTGGGGAATATCAGGATTGCACAAGGCAGCAGTATATTAATATGCATTTTGATGCTGATGATACTATTCCTCCGCAAAATGAGTTGCTAACAAGGGAAGAAATTAGATTAAGCCCACCAAACATTTTGATAACAAATTATTCTATGCTTGAATATCTTTTAGTTCGCCCGAAAGATAATGCAGTAATTAACCAAGACACGTTAATCGATTGGTCATTTATGGTTCTTGACGAAGCTCATAGTTATAGAGGAATATTAGCAACAGAAGTTTCTCATCTTTTAAAAAGACTACAAACATTTGCAAATAGAACACCACAATTTATTTTAACAAGTGCGACACTAGGTAATAAAGACGAGGATAAAAAAAATATTATATCTTTTGCCGAAAAACTGACGTCAGCTAAATTTACTGAAAAAGGTATAATTTACGCAACAAGAATAGTTCCGTCCATTTACCCTATAGAACATGAAATTAATTGTTCAGATTACCCTATTTTGTTAAATTTAATAGACAACAATTTGTCTTTAGATGACATGTTAACCGAATATAAGTCAACCAATCTATTTAATCTGCTGTCAAGAGATAAAAATGTTCACATTCTATACAATATGCTTAGTAAAACTGACACTTTCGAAAATATCTATAAAAAAGTAAGAGAATACAATGTAAATATGACTCGAGAGTATCTTATCGCTTTGATTGCTCTTGTGACATATGCTAAGAATGAAGTTGGACTTGGGATTTATGATGTTAAATATCATTTTTTAGTTAGAACATTAGAAGGGGCATTCATCTCACTTAAACCTGAACCAAAACTAAAAATAACTAATCGACAAAAAATTGATGATATGTGGGCGTTTGAAATAGGTGTATGCAAAAACTGCAGTGAATTATATATTGTTGGTAAGGAATATGAAAACAAACTATATAGAAGTGAACTAGATATAGATGAAAACTACCAGTATTTTGATGAACTAAAAACTGATTTTTATTTAATCAAGGAAGATGTATTTAATCAAATTTCTGACCACTTGGATGATTTTGATGAATGTGTAGTATGCTCAAAATGTGGATACATTTATCAGAAAGGTCAGTTTTCACATGGCATATGCGACTGTGGGAATGAGTATCAAGTAGAGTTACTGAAAGTTAAGCAAAGTGATTCAGATGTCAGAAACAACTTAACAGAGTGTTCAGTTTGTGAAAAAACTTCAAACAAGACCGGTATGATTAATTCTTTTAAATTAGGAAAAGATCAGTCTACCGCACTTCTTTCACAGATTATTTTGAAATCGATGGATCTAAATTTGAAAACAAGGAGTCAAATCAAAAAATTATCTAGTGTCTTTGAAATTGCAAATAATGAAGAGGATATCACAGAAAATACAAAGCAATTTCTAGCTTTTTCTGATAGCAGACAGCAAGCAAGTTTTTACGCATTATTTTTCCAAGAAAATCAAAATAAGTTTTTAAGAAAAGCTTTGGTTTATAAAAACAGTACGAGTGGTCCAATCGATGTAATTATACCTAAAATTGAGAGACTTATATTTAACATGAATCTTTTCGATGACAACTCTATAAGAAAAACATCTCCTGCAAAAAATGCATATATATCGGTGTTACTAGAATTGTTTAAAGCTGATGGGATTAACAGTCTTGAAGGTTTAGGGCTACTTAGTTTCGAACCAAATTTGGCAGATTCATTAGATCAAATCGATGATAGTCAACTATCAGAATATCTCCCTAAAATTAAAAAAAATCAACTCAAGGATTTAATCTGTATATTTACAGACATTTTTAGAATAGCACCTGCAGTTGATTTTGACAGTTCAGGTTTAAACTTTGAAGAGAGAAAAGAATATCTTGAATATAGGAGATTTGACAAATTTATTGTTTTACGTGTACCACCTAAAAATGGTGATAGATCGATAAAAAGTTTATTGCCTGTCTATGATGGCTCGAGAAATAATTTAACTCTATATATGGCTAAAACATTTAAGTTAACAAAACAAGAAGTACATGAATACATAGAGAGAATCTGGAACCTACTAGTAAATCTAAAGGTAATTAAAGTTTCAGGAATTGATGGAAGAGGTAAGATAGACTTTTCCTCATATAAAATCATTTCAAAAGATGATACAAAATGGTATGTTTGTGATAAATGTAAAACAATTACATCTCATAATATAAATGATTGTTGTGTTAAAGGAGAGTGTAGTGGAAAACTTGTTTTATGTAATCCAGATGATTTATTGAAAGATAATTACTATAGAAACGAATATATAACTAAAAGAATTGAAAGTATTGTTGTTCAAGAACATACAGGTCAATTGACACGTGAACAAGGAAGAAAATATCAAAAGGAATTTAAAACAAAAAAAATAAATGTTTTAAGTAGTTCAACTACTTTTGAAATGGGTGTAAATATTGGCTCACTAGATACCGTGTTTATGAGAAATATTCCTCCTACCAACGCAAATTATGCTCAAAGGGCTGGACGAGCTGGGCGAAGTAAAGAATCTGTAGCATTTGTACTAACATTTGCCAATCACAATTCACATGATCAAATCTATTTTAATGATCCCATTCCTATGATTGAGGGAAAAATCAACCCTCCATACTTTAAACTTGATAATAAAAAAATCACTTTACGTCATATTATGGCCTACGTAATAAGCTTGTTTTATCGAAGTACAAATCTAGAAAGTAAATTAAGAACCTTTATTGATATTGGTTATTCAAATCTGATTCAATATATCAATTCAAACAAAGAGATACTAGAAAAAGAAATGAAGCATATTCTAAATACTGAATCCATTGAACACTTCAGTAACTATCGTTGGTTCGATGAAATGTTAGAAGACAATTCGTTATTAAATCTCTTCATTAAAAGTGTAAGAATTGAAATAGATAATCTTAAAAAGGCAGAAGATAAAGCTAGAGATGAAAAGAGATATATAGATGCATCGAGTTATGCTAATCAAAGGAAAAATTTACTAAATATGGGGATTGTAGAAGCTTTAGCGAAATATAATGTAATTCCTGGATACGGATTTCCAATCGATGTTGTTCCACTAAAGGTATATGATAGAATCAAAAAGGATTTTAATAAGAGTCTGGATTTAGGTCGTGATTTGGCTGTTGCCTTGTCTGAATATGCTCCAGATTCAGAAATAATAGTAGATAAGAATAAATATACATCAAGGTATATCATTCTCCCTAAAGAGGGAATGCTCCCTATGTATTACTATTATAGATGTTTAGAAAAAAAATGCGGCAAAATACAAATAAGTAATATAAAAGAAGATTCAGTCAAATGTGATGTATGCGGGTCTGAAACTGAAGAATTATCGTTTATGGTACCCAATTTAGGATTCATTACTGATGAAAAAAATAAAGAAAGCACAATTTTGAAACCTCGTAAAACATATTCATCAGAAATTAGTTATTTAGGTTCAATGGAACCCTATCAAGCTGATTTGAATGTTAATGATTTTCTCTTGGTACAGCAAACTAGTGATGATAAATTATTAATTGTAAATGAGAATCCATTCTTTTATTGTTCTAAATGTGGGTACTCAGTTCTTGATAAAAAAAAGAAAGATCTAGATCATTTTAGTCAAACCCATAATACATTTAGAGGAAATGAATGTTCTAATAGCGAACTTGAGCAGATAAAACTTGGACATATCGTTATAACAGATGTAATAAAAATGAGAATTGACATTCCAATGGATTTTGACATAGCTTTTTCTACAATTAACGCCATCAGAAACGGTATAATCTCATATCTTCAAATAGATACAAACGACATCAATGGAATACTTGTAAAAGATACAATAGATAGATACGCTTTTGTTTTTTATGATACAACCTATGGTGGGGCTGGGAATGTTAAACAGTTAACAGAGAAAAACGGATTAAAATCAGTATTAGAAAAAGCCCTTATATCGGTAGATAGTGACTGCTGCAATGAAGAGGTTTCGTGTACTAATTGTTTAAGAAACTATAAAAACAGCAAGTATCACAAAAATCTAAAAAGAAGATATGCAAGAGACACCATTAAAGCAATTTTGAGCAAGTTTAATTGATATCACATAACAAGAAGATTGAATTTAAGA
>Ga0268276_1003464_pt1 | contig 12209 bp, 9 predicted proteins | sample saktaG_4_FD_190145 | JGI IMG/M metagenome (GOLD analysis project Ga0268276, IMG submission 190145) | Saline water microbial communities from Sakinaw Lake, British Columbia, Canada - sak_2010_1_5_45m | ecosystem: Environmental > Aquatic > Non-marine Saline and Alkaline > Saline ...
CGTCCCGCCCGGGGCATATAAGTTGCTGATCTTGAGCGGACGATCCCACCTCAGGAGCGAGCATGTCTTCGACATCCGCGTGACTGCCGCCGGCGGCGGCACCGTGTCCGCGACCTTCGCCGGCAGCCATGAGCTGCGCGCTCTCTATCTCGACACAGTCGCAGGTCAGGAAGGCATTTCACTGAACTTGACCACCCGCAGCCAATGGCTGATTAACGCCCTGATAGCGGTGCCTGCGGCAGAATGGGCGGCGGTTCATGAAAACACCATCAAACCGATCCTGGCCGACTGTTTCATGCTGCCGCCTGAAGAGCTGTCGAAATGGATAGAGAACCCTCGTCCTGACACCACGCCCGAACCTGAGCTTACAGAACGCCAGAGACAGGACGGCATAATTTTCTATACGCGCCCCTGGTGCGAACCGGTCTGGCCGGATCACAATCCGCGGCAGCATGAAATCAACGCTCCGTTACGCGCCTTCGCGTCCTGGGGTGAATATGAGCCTCTCACCTTCACATTGCATGCTTTAAAAGACTTTGCGGCAATCAATGTCAACTTCAGCGACCTTGTCAACACGGCCGATGTCAACCGGGCCACGATCAAAGCGGAAATCATCGACAAACGCTATGTCCGATATATGTATGTGCGCCCCAACTACAATTCGTTCAACACATACTACCGCGCGCCTGATGTCCTGATGCCGTGGCAGTCACAGCCGTTGGCTAAAGGCGAGAATTTGCGTTTATGGCTTACTGTCCGTATACCGCTCGAACAGCCCGAGGGGATTTATCATGGTCGCGCCACAGTCGAGGCGGACGGCGTCAAGCTCGACGTGCCGCTAATGTTGCGCGTGCTGCCGATCACGCTCCAGAAGGACCAATCGCTGATTTACGGTCAATACTACCGTCAGCCGCTACGCAACCTCAACAAGGCGCCCGACGATTTTTCGCGGGCCTGGTGGCAGAACAAGGCCGCTGCCGAATACCGGGACATGCGCGAGCACGGTATGAACACGGTGGTCATGGGTTTAAGCGGCTGGCTGGTGGATAATCAATGGAAGTTTGCGTTTGACTGGCTGCAGCGTGACATCGATCTGGCACGCAGTGTCGGCTTTGACAAGCCCTTCGTCTGTTCCATATCGTTTAACGCCCTGTACCACAAGCACATGAAAGCGTCTACGGGATCACACCTGCGCCTGGTTAAAATGCCGCCGGAAGAATTTTTTCAGGAGTTGACCGCCATGGTGCGCGCCATTGAAGCCGAAGCCCGGCGGCGGCAGTGGCCAGAGCTGCTTTATTATCCCGTGGATGAGCCCTCGACACATCCAGACGCGGTTGCGTTCATGGCCCATGTCCTGGCGGCGATTAAAAGCGTACCGAATGTGCGCACCTATGTCACAGCCGATCCCGATCATGAACAATTCGAAATGATGCGTCCTTATGTGGACGTGTGGTGTTGTCAACCGTTCTCTCTCGGCCGCGACGCTGTTCTTGCCGACATGAAAGCGCGCGGTGTCGAGTACTGGTGCTATCCCAACCACATCTCCGGCGAGAACGATCATACGCCGACTCTCGGCGCGCGAATGACATACGGATTCGGCTTCTGGCAATCAGGCTATCGCGCCTTGATTCCATGGATTTATCAGGCGAGCGGCGGCGACCCCTGGAACAATCTGGACTACAATACGCAGGACTTTTTCAACCGCACCGCCGATGACGGCACACCGATACCGGTGACCCTGTGGGAGGCATACCGTGAAGGGATCGACGATCACCGTTATGTGTACACGCTGCAAAACCAGATCGAGCGTGTGGCGGCTGCAGGCCACACTGAAGAAGCGGCTGGCGCACAGGCGGTTTTGGACCAGATTCTGAAAACCATGGACGTGCTGACCAAATATAAAAATGACGGCCTCTGGTCTCCGGAAACTTTCAACACGTGGCGCTGGATGGTGGCCGAAAAGATACTGGCGCTTCAGAAACTTCCCGACAAGCTTTGAGCGGCCTTGCTTCGCCTACACTTAGTCCCATACTTCGTCGGTTACACCTAGTCAACCTGCTTAATCGATTCCGCATAGCGCGGGATCGTCGGACGGTTCGGCCTGTTTGTGTGCGTACCCGCACAGGCAGAGGCGTCCGCATAGCCCCCGTGGCGATCATTCGCGGCACAGCCGCACGCCCGACTGACTCCTAATTCCCGGGTGCGAGTCAACTTTGTTGAGTCGCATCCACACGCGGCTTGCTAGGCACAGACGGTTTTGCTTTAATTTTAAATCACTTGGCGTTTGTGACAGACTTAATCTGAAAGGATCTCAATGAAAAAATACGTTTGTGATGTTTGTGGCTACACATACGACCCGGCAACAGGAGACCCGTCTAACGGCATCGTTCCGGGAACGGCTTTTGAAGACCTGCCGGACGACTGGTGCTGTCCGGAATGCGGCGTGGGCAAAGATCAGTTCTCGCCGCTCGGATGAGTCACGGCACAATCTCAAAATGCCTTGCCGGTTCTGGTCAATTGTTTATGCTCGCCAGCTCATCAAACAAAACGTTGTTTGGTAAGTTTCCCGTAGGCCTCAAAGTATTTTTCTCTGGTTTTCGCCACCACCTCGTCAGGTAACACCGGCGCTGGCGGCTGGTGATTGAACCCGACGCTGTCCAGCCAGTCGCGCACATACTGTTTGTCAAGGCTGGGCGGATTGGCGCCGACGGCATAACTCTCCTGTGGCCAGAAACGGCTGGAGTCGGGTGTCAAGACCTCGTCGGCCAAGACCAGACCGCCTTGGGTGTCCTCACCGAACTCGAACTTGGTGTCCGCAATGATGATACCGTTGTTTGCCGCGTAGTCCGCCGCCTTTTTGTAGCACAAGACCGAAAGCTCAGACAACCGACGCGCTTTTTCATCTCCCAGAGCCTTCACCAGCTCTCCGGCGCTAACCGGCAAGTCGTGCTCGCCTTGTTCCGCCTTGGTGCTGGGAGTGAACAGAGCCGCATCCAGCTTGGAAGCGTTTTGGTAGCCGACGCGCAATTTCATGCCGTTGACCGTACCGTGCTTCTGGTACTCTTTCCACCCCGACCCTGTGAGATAACCGCGCACAATACACTCAAACGGGATGATCGAAACTTTCCTGACCAGCATTGAGCGTCCGCGCAGATCATCTTTGACCGGCTGCAGCACATCAGGATACGCATCGACTTCTGCGGTGATAAGATGGTTGGTCAACCCCTCCAGCAAGCCGAACCAAAATGCGCTCAAACTGTTTAGGACGCGTCCCTTGTCCGGTATGCCGTTCGGCATCACAACGTCGAACGCGCTGATCCGGTCGGTCGCCACCAGCAACATTTGGTCGCCGAGATCATAAACGTCACGCACTTTGCCACGTTTGGGTGCCGGCAAGCCAGGCACCGAACTTTCAATCAAAGCATGGTTTTTGTCGTAGAGCATAGATCCTCACTGATTTAAATAGCTGATATTTTAGCGGAAAAAGTGCCGGAAAAACATACATCAGTAAAAAATTTTCTGCCGCCACAAGCAGCTTTGTTCTGTTATAATAAATGCCACTATGACGGACTACAAACAGTTTCAAATTTTGTTGCGCACCACTGGCGCTTATGCCACCCCGCCGGAAGATCAGCGCGCCACGCCTGCCCGCATTAGTTCCATAAACTCTTTTATGTACGCGTTCACGATCATCCGTATCGTTGTACGCTGCGCGTGGAACCACCTGTTAAGGCGTTTCGATTATGAGCGCTGGGCTGACATCTGCTCCGCTTCGATACGTTTCGCCGAACGGCTGGGAGCGACCGTCACTTTCGAAGGTTTTGAACAGCGCAGCGCTTATGAGGGACCGGTCGTTTACGTCTCTAATCACATGAGCACACTGGAGACCATGGTCTACCCCACCTCTTTAAACGCCTTCGGCAAGCTGGCCATCATCCTTAAAAAAAGCATCGAGGACATCCCGTTCGCCGGCGCAGCCGCGCGCGCGGTCGGATCGATCGCCGTTACCCGCAAGAACGCCCGGGGCGATCTGGTCACGGTTTTAGAACAAGGCGCCAAACGTCTGGCTGACGGCAGTTCAGTGCTGATTTTCCCCCAGGGCACCCGGCAAGCGGTCTTCGATGCCAAACGCTTCAACACTTTGGGCGCCAAATTGGCCGAACGGGCAAAGGTGCCGCTGGTACCGCTAGCCGTCCGCACCGATTTTCTTCAGACCGGTATAATGATCAAGGATTTCGGCATCGTTGACCCTAAGAAACCGATCTTATTCGCCTGCGGCCCGGTGCTCATGCCTGAAATGGGCGCAAAAAAAATGCACGCTCAGAGCGTTTCCTTCATCGAAAGCCGCATCAAGGCTTGGGGCATGCCGGTAGCCGACACCTTACAAAACCAGGAATAGTTATTATGCGGTATGCCATCGTGTCGGACATTCACGCCAATATGGCAGCTTGGCGCACGGTCTTAACCGACATCGCCGACCTGCGCACCGACAAGATCATTTGCCTGGGCGATATTCTGGGCTATGGCCCCGACCCCATCGAAGTGCTGGAGTCGGTCTACCAGCTTGTGGACGTTACGGTGCAGGGCAACCATGATGCCGCTGTCTGCCGCAGCATGGCCACAGATTCTTTCTCCGGACTGGCGGCTGATGCCGTTTCCCATAGCCGGGAAAAACTGGCCCCGGCCGCTCTGCAATGGTTAAGCGCTCTGCCGCTGACCCATGACGAGCCGGACTTCAGGTGCGCCCACGGCGACTTTTCCGACCCACCATCTTTTCGATACATCGTCGAGCCTACGGAGGCGCTTCCATCTTGGCGTGCCACTAAGGAGCAACTGCTTTTCGTGGGGCATTCGCATGTGCCTGGCGTCTTTGTGATCGGTGCCAGCGGGACACCGCACTTCATTCCGCCTTGCGATTTCGAATTAGAGCCCGGCAAACGTTATATCGTCAACCCCGGCAGTGTAGGATATCCGCGCGCGGGCGACGGCCGCTCTTCATACTGCATTTATGACAGCTCGCCGGCTTCGGTGAGTTTCCGTCAGCTTCCTTTCGACAGCGCCGGACTGCGGCAGGCTCTGATCAGCACCGGCATGCGCGATGATATCTGGTTACGCCAGAAGGAACTTCTGCAAAAACTCCCCGCGCTGCGCGAAAAAGTTTCCTTCTCTAAAACGCCGCCTCCTGTTCCCAGCCAATCACAACCGGCCTTGGCGGGGGTTTGCCCGAAACAAAACCGCCGCAAAAAGTATTCGCGTACTATAGCCGCAATGCTTGGCGCCGCCTCGCTGATCGGTCTGCTGATAGCCCTTTCATCCTTAATATATGGAGGCAAACGCGCTTTTGCCGAGCATACCCCGAGTTTCACCGTGCCCGAATTCGAATTGCCTGCCATCGTTGCCTATCCGCTTATGCCGCCCGACAAGAACCTGCTGCCGCCTCTGCCGCTCTCCCCCACTCCTCCAGAGCGTTTTGCAAACTGGCGTTATGCTCTCGACAATCTCGCAAAGCAGTCTTTTAATACCGGGCTGCGGGAAGGCGCGTCAACTTTGGTCGTGCGCCATCATGACCTTCAGAATTTCTCCCTTGAATCACCCCTGATCAATCTTAACGGCACCGGCCTTGGAGCTCTGCGTATGCGCGGCATGATCCGCAAGCATGATGACTTCAACGGTTCGGTTTTCTATCAGGTCGTCACCTACATACGTGACTCCGAAGGGGAACCGCGCCAACACAGGATAGAAGCGTTCGAGATGCGTACCGCCAGAAGGAAACTGTCACCGCCGGGAGCCGAGCGCAACGTGCGCGTTAAGTTGGCTAAATCGGTCAGCCACGCGCGCTTTCGCATCGAAGCGGGCTTTGAAGGCACACTGGAAATTGAACAGCCGTATCTGTCCGGCGAAATAAAGGTAAAGTGAAACATGATCAAAGAAATACCCGACGAAGTATGGGCGTTCGATTGCGAATGGGTGCCTGACCTGCAGGCTGGACGCCTGCTCTACCGATTGCCGGAAGACTTGCCCGACCTGGAGATCCTGCGGATCATGTGGGAACAGGGCGGTGCCACGGCAGAGAACCCACAGCCTTTTCTAAAAACCATCCTTTGCCGGGTGGTGTCGATCGCAGCCGTCATCCGCCAGGCAATGCCGGACGGCCAAATAAAACTTTTCATGAATTTCCTGCCTGACCAGCCGGACAACCCCGACCAAGACGAGAAATATATCTTAAGCCGTTTTTTGGACAACCGACTCGCAAAAAACAACCCGCAACTGGTTGGTTTCAACTCCCGTAATTCAGACCTGCGGATACTGACGCAGCGCTCGATCACCAACGGCCTGTCACTGAAATCGCTCTGTGTCAGGCTTGACGCCAAACCTTGGGAGAGCCGGGATGTGGACCTAATGGAGCTGGTCAGCGGTTTCGGCCGCAACTATGCCGTATCGCTTAATGAACTGGCAACGCTTTGCGGTATCCCGGGCAAACTGGACACCTCCGGCGACGATGTTTGCGGATTATGGTACACAGGCCAGCGCCGGAAAATCGTCGAATACAATTGCTTCGACGCGCTGACCACTTACCTGGTATGGCTGCGTCTGGCTTTTTTCTCGGGATGTTTCACATCGGAAGAGTACGTCCAGGAACAAAAGCTGGTCAAGGCTATGCTTGAAGAGCGCAGCCAAAAGCCCGAGGGTGCGTTTTTGACAGTCTATCTGGAAACTTGGCGCGACCTCAAGCTGAGAACCGGGCAAAGCGGCGACGGCTTGTTCGGCGAATGATCTTACAGCACACCGCGTTTGCTGGCCTGGTAAAACTCGATCAGACGCTTTATCTCCGGCAGTTCCGCCACTTCATAACGTACCCGCTCTAAAGCCTGTGTGCGGTTCAAACCCTCGCGGTAGATCAGCTTGAATGCCTCCTTTAAGGCTGAACGCACCTCGGCAGGGATACCGCGACGCTTCATGCCCACAATGTTCGGCCCCAGCACGTGCGCGTCCTGCGTGTAGCTCTCAACCAGCATATACGGCGGACAGTCCTGACGAACCCGCGAACCGCCGCCGAGCATCGCATGCGTCCCGATTCGGCAGAACTGATGCACCCCAGCCATACCGCCGATGATCGCGCAGTCCTCCACCGTGACCTCGCCGGCCAAGGTGGCTGCGTTGGACATGATGACATGATCGCCGACGGAACAGCCATGCGCGACATGGCAATACGCCATGATCAGGCACCCGCTGCCGACACGCGTTACCTCGCCGAGCTTGGTGCCGGAATGCACTGTGCAAAACTCACGCAACACATTGTTGTCACCGATTTCAACATAGGTCACATCGCCTTCATTATACTTCAGATCCTGCGTCTTGGTGCCCACGCATGCGAAAGGAAAAATCTCGCATTTTTTGCCTATGGTCGTGTGTCCCGCCACATAGGCGTGCGCCTGCACTACCGTGCCAGCGCCGATCTTTACATCAGCCCCGATAATCGCATATGCCCCTACTTCGACATCACTGTCCAACTGTGCGCCTTTTCCTACAATCGCTGCCGGATGAATCTTAGCCATACTTGCTCCTTCTCATTTCGGTGGTTCTGTCAAAAGTTTTCAACCTGCTTTCACTTGAAAGGGTATATCCTTTTCATGTCCGCATAACCGAGACATCAAATGCAACTGGGAAAATGACATAACTCCTTGCCGTTCAACTTCTGGAATCTTTGTGATTCACTTTGTTGAATCTCAAAGATTCTTAGGAATCAGGTAGGCGGCCAACAGGCCGCAGGCCGCCACCGGCAGCCACAAGAGCACATACGGCCGCGCGGCATCCACCTTGTCCAAAGACCGCATCAGTATCACGCACAGGTAAAACACCAGCGCCACAGTCAGACTGATTGCCATGCCGACAGTCGATTCCTTGCGGTGGGTACGTATGCCCAACGGCACGCCGACCAAAACAAAACAGATCGAGGCAAAGGCATAAACCAATCTGATGTGATACTCCGTGCGTGTAATGCTTAACAGTTTTCTCCTGATAGCCGGCGTGTACCCTTCCACATTCAGGCGCAAATCGTCTATGACCTTTCTCAATTCATTATAACGCAGATCTTTTTCCTTGCGCTGGTATGTGCGCCTGTGCATAGCGTCGGGAATAGTATGGCGGAAACGTTCCGCCACGGCCACCCCGACTTGCCCGACCTCCATCGGATCAACCCTGACCTTATACATGTCCAACACAACATCCGCTCCGTTGGTAGAGACCAGTGCCTTATCGGCACGTATCTCCCGCACCCCGCCCTTATTGCTGTAATCAAACACCAGCAGATCATGCAGCCAGTTGCCTTGCTTGCGTTGAAAGAAGATTTTGTAATCCGGAAAATCATCGATCATCCTGCCGGGCTCAAGCAGTTCCAGCCCTACATCCACACTGATCAGAGACTTCAGGTTACGGCTAACCTCATGACTGCGCGGCACAATCTCGTTGTTGACGTATAAGCCCAGAGCCATGCACGCCAAGCCCACCAGAATCGGCCACTTCATTATGCTCACCAGATTCACGCCGCACGCGCGCATCGCCGCGATTTCACTATCCGCCGAAAGCCTGCTGAAAACCAGCAGCGAACTGACCAGAAGGGAGATAGGCACAGTCAGCGTCAGCGTCCCCGGAAACCCCACCAACATGAAAAGCCCGATCGCGTGAGCGGGCAGTCCTTGAATTATCAACTGGACTATCCTTACCAGTAAACCAATCGTCAAGACAAAGGATAAAACCAGCCAAGATAAAAAAAAGGCCGCGAGAAACGATTGCAACACATATCTCTCTATAATTTTCATCCGACACCCATTGTAGCAAAACAAAGCAAAAGGCCGCAAAAGAAACACCTGTTTCCTTGCGGCCTTTTTTTGTTCGTCTTGGATAGACTTCTAAAGCCAGTGCTACGGCTTCACATATTTGACTTTGTCGGCATTAGTACCCGCACCGCGTATGTAGACCTCCACTCTGCGGTTCTCAGGATTGCCGTTAACCAGATCCGGCTGTACCTTGGGGCGACTAAATCCGTAGCCCACTGCCGTCAGTTTGCCGTCCTGCACACCTTTGCCAACCATGTAGGACAACACCGCCTGAGCACGGCGCTCCGAAAGATCCTGGTTGTACTTCTCAGACGAGCGCGTGCGCCGGTCGGCATGACCCTCGATAACCGCCGTGGCCTTAGGATTACGCGTCAGCACCCGCACCACATGATCCAAATCATCGAAATACTCGGACTTGATCACCGTTGTGTCATAATCGAACTGTAAGTAAACCTCGAACAACATCAGGTCGTCGGCAGGATCCAAAGGATTGGTCTTGTCCTCTATAACCTCATGCCCGTCAGCCACACCGCCGCCGTCCGTGTCACGGTTCAGCGGATCAGTCTTGTGGATTTTTACTTCGTTACCATCGGAAAGACCGTCGAAATCCGTGTCCGGGTTCAGCGGATCAGTCTTGTAGGTTTTGACCTCCTCATAATCCGTCAACCCGTCTCCGTCCGTGTCCTTGTTGAATGGATCCGTGCCGAGCTTGGCCTCTTCCTCGTCTGTCAGGCCGTCGCCATCCGTATCCTTCGGGAGCCCGGCCAGCGCTCCGGACCCGTCGCCGAGACCCGAACCGCCGCCGAAACGGTAGACCACGCCCGCGTCGAGCGTGTAGTACATCTCATGCGTCTTCTCCACAGACATCAAAGCCCTGGCGTCAGCGCGCAAAGATATGTTGTCAGTCAGATGATACATCGCGCCGATGCCGGCCCGCGGGCCAGTCAAGGTCGAGCGATCACCCTCGTCGAACACGTTGCGGTCAGCCATGTACACTGCCCAGCCGGCAGACAGGAACGGATCAAAACGGTTATAACGGTCGTAATGGTAGAGAGCGTCCAAACCCAGTCCGTAAAGACGCTGCTTCTTTTGCGTCCAACGGCCATTGCTGGTCATGTTGGGCGCGAAAGCAAACTCTCCCTCTGTCGACCAGTGCTCGGTGAGATCATAACCCAAACGCAAGGACAAATTCAGCCCCGTGTCAATCGGCTGGTTCCCCTCCGGGAACAACATCCCCACTCCTGGATTTACATACCACCGCGGCGCATCCGTGACTTCATTGGCCATTGCCGAAAAGCTCACAGCCGCCAAACAAACCGAACCGATCAATAATCCTCGAACATTTACTCTCATAAAACCTCCTATTAGTTTTAAAAACAGAAATAGTTTAGTACGTTGCGGTGTATCTTGCAACCATAAAAATAAAAAATTACAACTTTTTAAATCTATTACAAAAAAAGATCCGCCACGTCCCCAACGTGGCGGATCATCAAACGCATACTCTCGGCCTCATATATTGCCACAAACTGCGTTAACTTGTGCTCATTCCAATTGTCCGATCCTGGCGGCTCAAGGGTTTAAACCCTTGTTTTACCGACTTTATTGCCTAACACATTAAAGTCGCTGTTGGTATAATCCGCAGAAGCCGTGCCAGAACCAGCTTTATAGTTCCCAAACCCTGTCGCCCGGGCGTTTGCTGGTTCTGAAAGCGCACACGCTGCGACCGCCTGCCTTCAATATCACCTCATCGCCCGAATGCTCCAGCCGCATGCCGACACCGTAGCGGCCGCGTAAGATGTTGGCGACCAGCAGCGCTTTCTCAAAACCGTCGCCGCGCCGGAAATTCCAGACCTCATCCGGCTGGGCCATGCGCGCCGGCCCGTCGTAAACAGACTCGTCCGGCCATGACCCCACCAGCGCGACCAAAGCCTCCTCTGTCAAACCTTTCCCGCCTTCGACGCTCACCGGATTACGCTCCAACGCCGCTTTGGCGAAAGGCCGATATGACGTGCTGGCCAGATCACGCCATGTATAAAAAGCCAGATTCGCTGTCAAGCTGCTGCCGCGCAATGACTCCAAGCGCCTGACCACATCTTCCCGCTCCATGTCGGTCGTCAGCTTCAAGGGCTCCGCCTCCCGCTCGAAAGACAAACCATCCTCCGCCGGCAGACGCGGTTCAGTATGGCAAAAGCGCGTCAACTGTTCGACCATCTCGGTTGCGCTCATGCAGATATCGCCAATCCGCTTCTTCAGCACACCCATATCTTCAGGATCGTCAAGGTTGATGGTACGCTCCGCCACGAACTCCTCAATGTCGTTCAGCACTATCTTGAAAGGACAGCAAGAGGCGTCAAAAGTTTCCAGCGGTATCATCGCCAAAATTTTTTCGCGCGTGCGGTCGGTGACTTTATACGGGCTGTCCTGCTCGAAACTGAACACCTTTTCCAGCGCAATGTAGCGGTTGATGCCGCGCACAGGCCAACGCAAAACAAAACACTGCCGGCATTGCGGGTTCTGACGCAAAAAGTTGCCGAGTATCTCGGGTGTCAGCGGCACTTTAAGATATGAACGCAATTTACTTTCAAAGTCGGCGTAAGCCGCCGGATCAATGGTGGCCCGGCGCTGCAAGGTGTGTATCCAACCGCTGATATGCGAAACCACGGTCACCTGTTCGTTCTCCAGCGCGCGGCGCGCCTGACTGGAAATCTGCGTGCCGTTAAACCACATGGCCTTGGTCACCAGCCGCCGGTTGTTGATCAGAATGCCGTCATCAATATCCACGAAATTCTGCGAGTGCAGCGGCGTGGCCATCAGAAAATTTTTATCCAGCGGGATGCCTGCCACCACATAAAGCGCCGCCGCGTAAAGCGCCGCCAGCGAAACGCATTCACCAGCGCCGGTCTCAAACCCATCGCGGTGCTTGAAAGCGTCCATGGCCTCCACGGTCTCGGTCTTCCAATAAGGAATAATGCTGGAATCGTACTTGTCCAGACCGAAGTGCGTCCTTATGTCGATGTCGAAATAGTGGGAATCGCCCTCATAGCCGAACAGCGCGTTGGACCGGGTGAGTTCCTCGGTGTCGACAATCCCGTCGAAACGCTCAAGCTCGCGCTGCTGCGACGTGAGCCCCCATGTTTCAAGGTCCAAGTTGAAAACATAGTGATCCATAATGTACTGCTTCAGCCTCTGCAGACGCCGGTATGGCCTCATCTTGCGGATGCCATTGAACCAGGGGTCATCCCTCCACTTCGGTTGCGCTGAAAAAGTCGGCTGCCGATGGGCGCCTGTGGCCGCCATGTCCCATTTTTTTGGCAGCCATTTGGCGATCTCCATCGCACCAGATCAAGCCTGCGCGTGTTTGATGCGATATTT
>Ga0268276_1003465_pt1 | contig 12207 bp, 17 predicted proteins | sample saktaG_4_FD_190145 | JGI IMG/M metagenome (GOLD analysis project Ga0268276, IMG submission 190145) | Saline water microbial communities from Sakinaw Lake, British Columbia, Canada - sak_2010_1_5_45m | ecosystem: Environmental > Aquatic > Non-marine Saline and Alkaline > Saline ...
AGTGGAAAATCTATAATGGGTTTGATGACATTGGAACCATATCATGGAAGAAAACTAACAATTAACATTGAAGGAATAGATGAAAAAGCAGAAGAATTAGCATTAAGACTATATTCAGGTATAACAACAAGAAATACAATAGATGATTATTGTTCTATGTATTTTAATAGATTTGAAAGAGTAAATGCGCCATCCGGATAATTAACTCTCTTTGTACCTTAAAGAGAATCACGCCTTCTTTTAATAAAAATTAGAGCTATAACTAATAGTAATATAAAAAAGTAAAAGTTTTTAACAAATATTTCTTATCCCAGAAACAATATAAACCCCAAATAAAGAAAAGTCTATGTAAGCTCAAAAAAAAGTTAATTTTCGTCAACCTTGATATTGCTTATCTCTTTTTTAAGCTTTGGTAAATCTAACACTATAATGTTCCAGACCCTGTCCATACTCACCCCAAAATAAGCATGACTTAATACATCTCTAAATCCTGCGATTTTTTTCCATTCAATTGAAGGATATTTTCCCCTAATAGAATCGGGAATGTTTTTTGCCGCTTCTCCAATTATTTCTAGACTTCTAATTATGGCATTCTGCCTAAGTCTATCACTTTCAAATTTTTCTTTATTCAATCCTTTTGAAAAGGACTCTATATCTGTTATATTATCTAGAATATCCTGAATAAATAATCTAATATCTCTTTTCATACTATTCTTATCTCTTCACTCAAAATACTATCTTTAATTAATGGTTTAAGGACGGAATACTCTACTAAATCTACCTTTTTCTTCAATATGCCCTCTAATTTTAATTTTAATCCAACAAAACCAATCAAACTCATATTAATATCATCAATTTCAACAACAATATCAATATCACTGTTTTTATTTTGTTCACCCCTAGAGTAACTACCAAAAATCCCAGCCCTATTAACTTTATTTTTCTTTAAAATCGCAACTATCTTAGATTTAATCTTTTCTATTTGTCTATTGGGTTTTATCTTTTCTATCAGCATTTTTTTATCTGCCTGTTTCTCTTTCTCTATAATTTCTGAGTCTGTTAATCCAGTTCCGAGATATATTCTCTTTTTTGAGACCTTACTGCCATTTCTTATAGAGATGACTCTATAATAATATTCTTTCCCGTTAATATTTCTAATCTCCGTAAACGCCATATTTTAGTTATGTCTACAATATTTATAAATCTTTCTATGTGGACACAAGTAATCATTAATACTCGCTCGCTATAAAATTTATATAATTATTTTCATATCCCCGAAATAATATAAACTCTAAAGTACCATGATATTTATTGACTAATAGAAAAATATATATAATAGTTGCACTTCTAATAATTATTAGTGCATATAAATTTCCGACGGTAAGTCGGGGATTAGAAGAAAAAAGTAGTTTCCTGGTGAGGGGATGTAACTTTTTGTAGCAATCCCTGGATATTGGGAGCACGTAGAAGGAATTAATTTAATAAATCAATAAAGAATTTTGGTTTCTTTTTCTCTCGGTAATATCTATAGTAATTAGGTTTTAACTTTATCTTACTTATTATTCTTTTTTTTATTATCTCAAAATCTTTCACCTTGGGTTTCCAGTTTTCTATTTGTTTTTCTTTGAATTGATTTAATCTTATACTTTTGTTCGTTTTGAATCCGCGTTTATTCATTTCTCTTTTTATTAGCTCGTGACGATCCCTTAGGTATTTGATTTTGTTTTTGAAGAAATTTATGTGCCCCTCTCCGAGTTTGTATTCCTTGGGCGCAGAGCGTATTTTTGGATGTTTTTTTACATGACCAACCAACATCAAGATTTCATTATACTCTGCGATGAGGTGCTGATCCGAAAGGGTTGTTGGTGCGATTATATTTATCCTTACCATAATTAAAAATATACTTTTTTAAGCTTCATTTCACTATTGTTCCTATAAATTCTTTATCATTTAAATAGTTCTCAAGGTTATCTAGGTTTTTGCCATTCATAATAGCAACTTCTAATTTTAGTTTTTCAGATTCTTTAGAGGCGATTGGATCAAAGGGAGCATTAAGCCCAGGGTCCCATTTGCTACCTACTATTTTTCTGAAATCTTTCCATGAAATATCTTTTATAATTTGAGCATCACTATATTTTCTCGGGTCTTTATCATAAACATAATCTATATTGGAAAGATTTATTACTTTCTTGACTTTAAAGTTTTTTGCGAGTAGAACAGCATCGCAGTCTGTACTAAATCCTGGTTTCCAACCAGCAGCAACAAGCACTTTTTCTTTGAAGTTTATTTTTTCATTTGGATTTTTGATTATTTTAGGATGAGCTTGTTTTCTAAAAATAGTCCTAATTAAATGAGCATTGAGTCTTGTGGAATGTATCCCTATCCAATCCAAATCATCTGAGGTCAATCCTGTTATTTCTCTAGCAGCATTTTGATATTTTCTTGCTGTTTTGCCTCCACCCGTTATAATAATAAATTTATATCCTTTTGAGATAGATTTGTCTATGAATTGTTTAAATTCTATAAGCCATTTAGAATCAATGTCTTCAGGAACTATAAGTGAACCACCCACAGATATAACTATAATTTTTTCTTTTCCCATCTTTTGTATCTCGAATACCTAGAGCTATTTAAGCGTTTTGGATTTTCATTTTGACTAACAGACATTAAGAGAACCCTGAACTTTCAAGTTAATGACCTTAGAACTTTTATTCGTCACAATCTTCGAATTTGACGTTATGTATGTTCGCATAGGCTGCTTTTCTTTCCTTAGAACATTTCGGGCAATATTTCTTCTTGAAGTGTGCTAGGGTATCAAAATCAAATTCTTTCCTACAATCTGGACATATTTTTTTCTTTATCATAACTTAATATGGGTTGTACAGTATAAAAATCTTTTTAAATTGAATTAAGGATTGATTTTAAAGAAATGGGTGGACATATTCAGGTTGATAGCAAGAATATTGCAGGAAGGAGACATCTTTGCCAACTATAGGTTTAAAAGAGTTTAGTTCTTAATGTATTTATGGAATATTTTTTTATATTAGGTAGAAATCCAATGCTCTCATACGCTGAAGTGCTTTCATACTTGAAAAGCCATGGAATTGCGTATTCTGTTGCTTTATTTAAGAAAAATTTCTTGGTTATATCCGTAGGACCTGGAATTAATTTTAATATACAGGACTTTGGTGGCATAATGAAGATTGGAAAAGCTAATATTTTTAATGAGGAAAAAGAATTAGACACTTTTATTGAGAATTATTTTATGGAAATGGGAAAATTTACATTTTCTATAATTGGAGATAATGATGAAGAAAAAGACTTTGAAATTGAAGAAAAATTAATAAAGAAATTTAGAAGTGAAAAAATAAAGGCTCAGGTTAGACATAATAGGGCTGGGCTAAAGCTTCAGGGTGGAGAAATGGGTCTTTTATCTAATGCTGATGTTGAATTTTTTTATCAAATTGAAGAAAACAAAATTTATTTTGGAAGAATTGAACAGGATTATTCTTATGGAGAAATTAAAAAAAGAGATATGGAAAAACCAGCGAGAAGAGAAGAGCTAGCTATATCCCCAAGATTGGCAAAGATTTTGATTAATTTATCTCAGGTTCGAGAGGGTGAATTATTGGTTGATCCTTTTTGCGGTATTGGCGTAATAGTTCAGGAAGCGTCATTGAGAGGGATAAATTGTTTTGGTATAGATAGGGATAAATATGCAATATCTGGGGCGAAGAAAAATTTGGGTTGGCTTGCTAAAAATTTTACATTAAAAGGACGTGTTAGATTTCACGTTGGGGATTCCGCTCAAATGCCAAATATTAAAATAAATGGCGTTGCTACTGAACCTGCACTTGGTGAGCTTAGAAGAAAATCACTTTGGGATAAGGCTGCGATGCAGTATGTTCAGGATTTTGAAAGAATGATTATACCTATTTTACAGAGAATAAAGCAATTGAAAACTCCGGAGGCAAAAGTTGTTTTGACTATGCCGTCAATAAGACAATTCTCTGTTAGTATGGAAAAGATTTCTAATTTGACTGGACTAAAAGTCGTTCAATTGGATGATATTGTGATGCCAATAAAAGAATTTAGGGAAAAACAGTATGTTGGAAGAGAAATTGTAGTATTGGAGTGAGTTCTTATCCTGCACTCTTCCATAGAATTTCAAAATAACTCCTATAGGCTTCTGCGGCGGCCTTATTCTTTATTATAACTGCTTCAGGAACATCTGTCCAAAGAATTATAGCCACCTTATCTGCATAAATATTAGTTGTCTGGGTTTGTTCACCAACTATTTTTGGAAAAAATCTAATAGTTGTTGTTTTACTAGGATGAAGTGCTTCTGCCTTATCTTTTCGAACAATGTGTCTTATTGTTATTTTATTCTTTTCAACACCCCTAATAAAATGAGGAAGATAATAGGGCATTTTTTCCCCAAACTTGCCTGAAGAGTCAATTACTAAATTTTCTTTGCCCTTAGCACTATTAAGTATATCATCAAATACTGTTTTTATCCCCTTTAATCCCTTAAACATATTAACTTGAGATTTTTCTTCAGTATGTTTATACATATCTTTTAGATTTCCAAGAACAGAATCAACTAGTTCCATTTTTGTTTGTATATAGCTCTTTAATCTCTCAGGATTAGAAGCAGCAAACTTTTTTCTATTTGCTTCTATTGCATAACTTACAAGTCCTTTTTTTAAAAGAGCCTTGAGAGAATCATAGCAAGCACTTCTGTCTATATTACTCTCTTTTGCTATCTTTCCAGCCATGCTAGGTCCAAGTTTAAGAAGTGTTAAATAAATCTTAGACTCATTATGTCCTAGACCCATTTGTTTTAATGTTTCACGAATTTGTTCAAAGTCCATTTTATTTATTGCCCTCCAAAAATTTCTCAAATAGCCTTATGGCCTTTGTTCTTTGTGAATATTTGTGTTTTTCCTGAGGTTCCATTTCTCCATTTGTCTTATCTGAACCATTAGGAATAAAAATAGAATCCCATCCTTTTTTAAAATTTTTATTACCCCTTGGCATAGTTATCTTACCCTCTGTAATTCCTTGAATACAAACAGGCTCTTTACCCGGTTCACAATAACCTATAGAAGTAATTGCTTTAGCAGTCACATCTTTTGAATTTGCAAGTAATGTTTTAGCCAGTTTCTCCGCACCCATATATTTAATAGAAAATTTGATATAAGGTCCAGGTAAACCATTCCAATCATTAAAACACAGAGAGGTATCATCAACAAAACAGGATTTTCCAATCATCTTACAAGCCAACTTTGCTTTTTCTTTTACTATTTCTTCAGGCGTTGCTTGAATTTCGGGTAAATCAATATTTTCTCTTATTAACTTAAAGCTTTTAATAATTTCTCCAAATTCTCTAAATTTATCTTCGTTTCCTGTAATGAATATCACTTCTTTTTTATCTTCTTTTTTCATAAATAGACTTAATTTCTTCACTATTTAAATGTTGTGGGTTTGGCTACAACATTATTTAAAATACATAACTTTTCTTTACTTTTTTATGTTAAACAAGAAATACTCAAGAAAGAGCGGCAATGGAGGTCGACAAACCACCATAAAATCAAGGAGGTATAAAAATGACAGAATTGGATTTTGCGAGAATTAGAAGTCAGATAGATGGAAAGATTGTAGAAGTAGTAAGAACTATAGGAGATCAAGAAGCAATTAGGGCTAATTTAGAGAAAGACCCAGTTTATCAGAGATATTTAGCTACGCAAGCAGAAATTTGGAGATTGGGAAGACGAAAGAGCGAAATAAGTCCTAGTCTAGATTATGTAGAATTTATTAAATCTTTTGCAGAAGAACATGTTCCACAAGTTTTATTTGAGGCAGAACATAAAGATCGGGATTCCTTTGAGAAGATTTCGCTAAGAAGATATCAAACTAAATCTGGAGATTTAACTAATTTTTTTGGATTAGAACAAGAAGATAGTTCTTCTTGTGGAAGTAGTGAAAAATTAAGAGTCTTTTCTCCTTTAGATGAAAGAATTATAGCAGAAATTTGCTCAGATCCTGTTGAAAGATTTAAACATTTTAAAAAAGTTCTTGATGATGAGCGGCTTAAAAGAATTAGATCTTATTTTGAACTGGGTAACAATTATGATCCAGATTCAATTTATAAATATGGAAGCTGGATAATCGTTAACTCTGGAAATAAACAAGAAAATTTAGATATGGATAAATATTTTATCTCTGATTTGATTAGGAATTTAAAGAGTAAGCTATAATCTTACTAAAGAATATGTGAAAAGAAGAACTAGGAAGAACTATCTCCAATCATAAGGAAGAAGTTCTTTTAGCTTAACTTTTTTAGTATCAGAAACAATGATCCAAGTATTTTCTAAATTTCTCTTATCTAACAAAGCCATAACTTCCCTGCATCTTCCGCAAGGAGGCATTACTCTTTCTTTACTACAAGCAACTATTGTCTCTATCTCAATATCCCTAGAATGCGAAATCATATTTGATATAGCAGAAGACTCTGCGCAAAATCCGACTCCACACCACAAATCCCAATTAGCTCCTGTAAACAATTTTCCACTTTTAGAAATTAAAGCGCAACCAACAGCAGAAAGTTCCCCATCGTATATCTTTCTTTTATCAACCATCGACTTTGCTTTATTTATTAATTTTTTATCCTCTTTTGTTAGTTCCATATAGTTTTAAGACCTTCTCTATTTTTAAACTATTCTTTTATTACAGATTTGGATAACAGATCCTTTTGCAAATCTTTATAAGCTTATTAGAACTATTAAATTAATAAAAAAAAGAGATAAAATGAAATTAATTAGTTTGAATGTTGCATTAAAAATAGATAATTCTAAAGAAATTGGAAAATTTATAAAATCGCAAAATCCAGATTTTGTTGCCTATCAAGAAATTATGAGGCCATTAGAAAAAAAAGTTTTCAAAATATATAGGTCTCAAGAAGACATTAACAAAATTGCCAAATTCCCTTATAAATTTTTTGGTCCAAAATGGATTGCAAGTAAATTTATGAAAAACGGAAAGTTACATATGGACTTTGGGGGTTTAGTTGAACAAGGAAATGAAATTATGTCCAAATTTCCAATTATTTCTGCAACAAACGAACATTTTTATCAACATTATTCTGATTGTTTGGATAGCACTAATTGGACTAACGAAGATGAACCTAGATCGGTAGTAATTGCAGAAATTGAAGTAAAGGGTAAGAAGTTACAAATATTAAATCTTCATGGAACATGGTCTAAAGATAAGATGGGTGGAGAGAGAGCTTTGTCTCAATGTAAATATATTCTAAAAGCTGCAAAAAGAAAAAATATCCCCACGATTATTGTAGGAGACTTTAATCTTTTACCAGAAACAAAAGGAATTAGACTCATTGGCAAAGAATTTAGAAGTCTAATTACGGAGTTAGGCATTAAATCAACAAGACCCAAGTTTGATGATGGCACCGATAAGGGAGAAAATGTTATAGACTATGTTTTTGTTAATGATAAAATAAAGGTAAAAGACTTTAGAGTCATAGACACCAAAATCTCAGATCATTTGCCTTTGATTCTTGATTTTGAGATTATATGATTTAGAGAAAAGAGTTGTTTAATCTAAGTTATTTATTTCCAATAATTCTCTGTAGGACCCAAAGCTCTCTTAACTTCTCTTTTATAAACTAATTCTCTGACTGCTCTTGTCTGTGCTTGTGAGGTCATGTCTTTCCAAGATTGAGTTGGATAAATCGTCCCATCTCTCATTGGAAATCCCCTCCCCTCGTGTTTACACCTAGCTTTTACCCAATCTTCCAAGGTATAGCTATCAGATGAACTTGCAGAAAAACCCTTCAAAACCAATTTATGCTCTCTTTCTCTAGGCTCTTCAGGTTCATCAGCAAGTGCCAATGTCCAGCTTCCAACATAAGTTATATTTGTTTTCATTTTTCTTCACCTCCTTTCAATTCTTTAATTTTTATTTTTACCATGTTAATCAAATCAAACAAAAACCCTACATAAGTTTGTGTTGTAGTCATTTCCACAACACAAATCTAAATAGCTTTTTTCTTATGATACATTAACTAAATCCAGGAGAACAACATGGAAAAAACAAAACAAATGCTAAGGGTAGACCCTGAGAACTTGGGAAAAATAGAAGAACTAGCTCATCAGTGGGCAATACTCGACGAACACTTCACAACGCACAACCTGAACAGACACGAACAACAGAAGCATGGGCAGAGAATCTACAGCCTAATAATAGCTGAAATCAATCAAGCCTACGGGACCAGAGAATCTGCCTACACATAAAAAGAAAATAAAAAAATGAAATGAAAACACTAAATACAAACATTCAAACTAAAAACGCAGGAGGAAAAAATGACTGACAAAGAACCAAACTATAGAGAGCTATTAGAAGAATATGAGCGACTCGTAGGGAGAATCTCTTCGGAAATAATGTCTGTTGCGAGTTATCCTGGATGGGACTACCAATATGATCCCTTCGAAGAAGCAAAACCTTATTTGCCTTTGGGAGAATTAGAAAAAATTTGCGGGAGAATTGGAATTAGCTCGCCATTCCGGAGATAAAATGGAAGAACAAACAATAAATTCGAAAATATTGAAAGGAGGTAAAAACAAAAAATGAGAATAAAAACAAGAGAAGGAAAGCTAAGCGAATGGATGAATGCAATTGACTTAGGGTGTGTACCAGTGGAAGTACTGGCACAGGCTGGAAGGGATCTTGCCATGCAAGCAACGGACCATCTAGTAGTGTATGGTAGCGATGGCAAGGTAAGATTCTTTTACGGAATGCCTGAAATAGATGGATCTGGGCATGCAGACACTTTACAGAATGGGATGATTCTAAAATCATGGAACATGACAAGCATGAACGAGATTGTCGATGCAATGAACAAAAAAATCGAAGAAGATGCTCTTTTTGAACTTCGTGGCAAAAGAACACTAAAAGAATTCTCTCCAAAAGAATATTCGAAAGCATCAAGACCCTATGTTCATCGAATGGCAAAACGAGAATGGGATTACAAAGTGCAGCCCAACATCCATAGAGTGAGGTTGTATAGAATGAAGTAGTCTCACCGATAAAATTAATTTTTTCTTTTTTTAATAATCACTACTTCCCTTTCCATCTTTCATACTCGAAGATGTTTACTCCGAGTTTTGTTAGATTCTTGTAAATATTAGCAATAGGAAAACCGACTATATTAGCATAACATCCATTTACCTTTTTAATAAAAATACTTCCAAGACCTTGAATCGCAAAAGCTCCTGCTTTATCTAATGGTTCTCCTGTTTTGATATAGTTTTTAATCTCCTCCTCTGTGATTTTTCTAAAATAAACTTCAGAAACTTCAAAATCTTTAATTTCTTTTTTTGTTTTACAATCAATTAAAGCTACTCCTGAATATACCTGCAATTTTTTCCCAGAGAATTTCTTTAAAAGTGAAAATGCCTTTTCTTTTGTATGCGGTTTACCTAATTTCTCCCCCTTGTAAGAAATAAATGTATCTATTCCCAAAACAATCCCATCTTTTCTTTTTTTGGCAACATCCTGTGCTTTCCCATAAGCAAGAGTCATTGCTAGTTCTTTTGGAGAAAGTTTCATAGTCATATCTTCCTCATAATCACTTGGGGCAATTTCAAAATCCAATCCCATTTGCTGTGCTAACCCATGCCTTCTCGGACTTGTTGTAGCTAGAATTATCTTTTGCCTTACCATCTTTTCATTTTGAACGCTTTTAGCTATTTAAGTTTTTTGTTTTTGGAGGAATTTTTCCTTCTATGTCTGTTGTTTGGTTTTTTATTTTTATATTAGTAATAAACTGATTTTCCTCCCTGCCCACTTACTAGTCCAATCATTATGCTTGCACAGTTGCAGACCCTTGTGATATCTGGATATCTGTAACTGCTGTAAGCGCTTGCTCCACCCATGTCTTTACCAAATAAACCTACCTGGCAAGAAGATGAGGTATATCCATCTGCATAGTCTTGTATTTTTAGTCTGAATAAAGGCGATTCCTTAAAATTCTGCCAGCAATCGGTTACGCAAGCCAACCTCTCTTCTTCAGGAGACTCTTCTGCGCTCCAGATAGAAAGTTCTCTGTAATTGCTATCTGCTTTATTAAAAATTCCCAAACAATTATCTGCATATCTGAAGACTCTTGAGCAGTACTCCATCTCAAATTTTCTAGTATCAAAGAAGCTTTTGACTAATCTTGGCGGACCATTTTTTTTAATAATCTCCATTCCTAAAAGACATAGCTTTTCAAAATTTTCATCTTTCATCTTTTCCTCCCTCCTTGTGTTTGAAGTGGTTTATCGCCCTCTTCTGGCGCTCGCTTGAGTTTGATTTTCATTTTATTATGAAGACTATGAAGTTAGAGATGGCGTAGAGTATTGAGAGAGCGAGTAGCTTCCAGCTACCTTTCTCAGTGTAGTCAAAGATTCCGGCCGCCATAAGGAAGAGTATTCCAGCGATGGCCAGTAGTTTTATTTTGTCCATTTTTTCTCCATTAGTCTTTCCATTTAGTTAATAATTAATGCAAAGAACATTAGATAAGTTAATGTTGTAGATTAAACCACAACAGAAATTATTATACTCTTTTTTCGACTAGAACTTAACTAAACATGGAGGAAAAAATGGAACAAGCAATACGAGAACTGCTAAGCGGAAGGATAAACACGCTAGAAGCTACGCACTTGCTCGACGCAGAAATCGGCGGAATCACTAGCGCGAAATGGAACCCTGGCACAGGACAATACAAGATATACAACCATACGAGAGTCATAAGCCTGCCAGTTAGGGGAGCTAGAAGAAAAGAAGCAGAAGCCCTACAGGAACTAGCAACGCTAGCCTACTGGAAAGCCCAAAGAAACGGGAACTACCAAGCGGGAGAAATCCACTTAGGAAAAAGCTGCTCTTCGAAGCATCACAAAAACGGCTTCCAGGCTTACACACAAAAACTACTAGCGCAATACGCAGCTTAAATAGAAAATGAGAGAAGGACGATTACTCATAAGGGACTTTATTTATTCAACCTTCTTTATTTTAAGATATTTTCTCCAACCAATCACTCTTTAGAATCGTTATGTGTTTCCTTACTGTCTTCTAATTGCTTAACTAGTTCAGAAATTTCTTTTGCTGCATCTGCATTTACGGATAAAGAATCGATTCCTTGTTGGATTAAAAATTCTACCATTTCTTTTTTCGATGCTGCTTGACCGCATATTGATGTTTCTACCTTGTTTGCTTTACATTCTCTAATTACTCTTGAAATTTGTTTTAGTACAGCTAGACTTGTTTCATTATATAAATATTGAACTGTATCATTACCTCTATCAATAGCTAAAGTATATTGTGTTAAATCATTTGTGCCAAACGAAATAAAATTAATTCCCAATTGGCATATATCTTTAATTAAAACTGCAGCTGCTGGTGTTTCGACCATTATTCCCCATTTTATATTTTCGTTTCCTATCATTTCTAAATCTTGTAAATATTTCTTAGCTGCTCTTACTTCTTCTACAGATATAATCTGAGGAAACATTACTCCAAATTTATGGCCCTTCTCTGCTAGCTCTTTTATAGCCATAAGTTCTGCTGTAAAAATCTTTGGATGCTTAAGAGAAAATCTTATACCGTGTAATCCTAACATCGGATTTCTTTCTATTTCTTTTGGGGAACCTTCTAAATTTGCATATTCGTCTGTTCTTATGTCGGAAGTTCTTACCCAGATTTCTTTTCCGATAAAATTTTCAGCTATTTTTTCAAAGGCAACTTTTAACATTTCTTTATACTCATCCATTTTCTCATTGTCTTCATAGTATAATGGATGTTTGCCGTTTGTTGCGATTATTCCTTCAATTCTTACTAATCCGACGCCAAATGCTTTTGTTTTTGCTGCTCTTTCTGCAAATTCTGGCAAATCAACTAGAACTTTTATTTTGGTTTTTGTTTCGACTATTGGTAAGACTTCTGCTCTTTTATTTTCCGCTCTTCCTAAATATACTTTTCCGTTTGTGCCGTCAACTGTTATTTCCTGTCCATCTTCTAAAACAGAGGTTGCGGTTTCTGTTCCTACAACAGCTGGAATACCCATCTCTCTGGAAACAATTGCAGCGTGTGCGGTTACTCCACCTTCGTCTGTTACAATTGCTGCTGCTCTTTGCATAGCAACAACCATAT
>Ga0268276_1003468_pt1 | contig 12197 bp, 15 predicted proteins | sample saktaG_4_FD_190145 | JGI IMG/M metagenome (GOLD analysis project Ga0268276, IMG submission 190145) | Saline water microbial communities from Sakinaw Lake, British Columbia, Canada - sak_2010_1_5_45m | ecosystem: Environmental > Aquatic > Non-marine Saline and Alkaline > Saline ...
TCGATAAAGCGCCAAATCTGCGCTTAAATCCAGCCATAAACTAGACGTGAGGAATAATTGAATCGGAGAGGCTTATTGTTGAATAGTATTTATGGGAGCGGTGAGGAGATAGGAAAACCTATCAAATTCACCTTGAGCTGTATACGGAGAGGGTATGCCCTCGTTGAATTTGATCGTCCGGAGTAAATGACCTTTTAGGCATAAGCGCCGCGGCTCACCACTCGTGGCGCTTTTTTATTGCAAGTTGCCTTTAAGACGGCGGTGGAATATAATATGTATGATGCGTATATTATTGGTAGAAGACGAAAAGAGAATGGCAAGTTTCATCAAGCGTGGTCTTGAAGAGGAGCATTACGTTGTTGATATAGCACCTGACGGTGAAAAAGCGCTTTTTTTGGCTGGCGCCAATCCATACGATCTAATAATCCTTGATGTCATGTTGCCAGACACAACCGGATTTGCTGTCTGCAAGGATCTACGCGCAAAGAAAATAGACACTTTCATACTGATGCTTACTGCCCGTGACGATGTTAAAGACAAGATATTCGGTCTTGAAACAGGCGCGGATGATTATCTGTGCAAGCCTTTTGATTTTGAGGAGCTGCTGGCGCGTGTGGCCGCACTCTTAAGAAGGAAGCGCCTGGATAAGAACCCGATTCTTAAAGTGGCGGATCTCGAACTCAATCAGCTTACCCATAAGGTTACGCGGGCAAAGAAAGATATCAACTTAACCGGCAAAGAATATAGCTTGCTTGAGTACCTGATGCTCCACGCTAACGAAGTGGTTACGAGGACCGCGATATCAGAGCATGTCTGGAATGAGGACTTTGACAGCCTTACAAACGTCATAGACGTATTTATTAACCGTGTGCGCAACAAGGTGGACCGGGATTTCAAGAAGAAGCTTCTCCATTCCCTCCGCGGCACGGGTTATATCCTCAAGGAATAACGATGAGAAAATCCTTCCGCCGTAGTATTACGATAGGGTTTACTGCGATGGTGTTATTGTGCATTATTGTCGGATTTCTTGCGTTTGCGATCGGCGTCAATCTACAGAAAGTTTTTCGGGATACTATACGGGAAAACGTCTCGGCCCTTAAGGCGGCCGAGGAATTAGAGTTGGCCTTGGTTGGCCAGAAGGGTTTTATGTCGAATTACTTTTTAAGCGACGACCCAGTCTGGCTTGATAGACTTGAAGATAAAAGAGCAGATTTTTTTAATTGGCTTCAAAAAGCCTCGGATGTGGCCTTGACCGCGCCCGAGAAAAGCATCATTCAGGATATAAAGACTCTTTACGGGGCATATGAAAGAGACCGCTCGAGGGCCAAGGAGCTTTACGAATCGGGCAATATTCAGAAAGCAAAAAATATTCTCTTGGAGGATATGTGGAACAGTCTCGACACATTGTATCAAAGATGTGAAGACTTTCTGCGCGTAAACGAGTCACTTATTGAAAAATCAGGGAGGTCATTTCAGAAAAAAATCGCGCTGACGATGATTATAATATTTGTTATCTCGACCTTGATTATAGGCTTGGCAGGTGCGCTTTTTTTCTGGCTAGCGAGAAATGTGCTAAGATCCATAGAAAATATTAGTGCAACTACGCGTGCTGTAAGCTTAAAAAGCTTAACCGCGCGGGTAAATACCGCAAATCTCGAAGAAGAGATGGTGCGGCTTGCGCAATCGTTTAATATGATGCTCGAAAGATTGGAAAAGTCGTTTGAATATGTGAAAGAATTTAGCTCAAGTATCGGCCATGAGCTTAAGACGCCACTGGCGATCATAAAAGGGGAGTCCCAGATCGCATTGCGAAAGGAAAGGCAGGCCGAGGAGTATAAGAAGGCCTTCGGCGTTACCATTGATGAGACAAACAGGATGATCCAGATTGTTGAAGACCTGGCCTTCCTGACGAGGCTTGATTATAACCCGGAAAATATCGAAAAGGAGGAGTTTGATTTTATTCCGTTTTTTAAGGATATATATAAGCGCCTCGAAACGCTCGTTTCCCAAAAAGGGCTCGCGCTTTCTATTGAAATGCCAGCGAGCCCCATCATGTTAGAGGGTAATAAATTACATTTGAGCCGCCTTTTTTTCAACCTTATTCAGAATGCCATTAAATTTACCCCTTCCAGCGGGAAAATTTCCTTGATAGTCAAGCCGCAGGGCGGTTTATTAGATATTTCCGTTTCGGATACGGGCGTAGGTATCCGCGAAGAAGACCTGCCGCGAGTTTTCCGTCGTTTCTTCCATAAAGGGAATCCCCAGTCGGAAGCCAACCACAGCATCGGTTTGGGCTTAAGCGTCGCCGAGTCGATTGCCAAATTTCACGCGGGCAGTATCGAAGTAAAAAGCTCGTTCGGAAAAGGCGCGACCTTTACCGTGAGCCTGCCCATCCGTCAGTCCTGAGCCTATCCATATCTTAAGCAGTATACCCAAGAAGATTACAAAAAATTAATTTTAAATTCATGCCTTGTTTATCGGCCTTCTGCTATCCTTTACAGGGTTAGCTAGAAAGGTATGCCAATGAAGAAAATTCTTATAGTTGAAGACGAGCAAAGGATCGGCCAGTCGTATTCGAAGCTACTTTCGGAAGAGGGGTATGATTCAAGGCACGCATCGAGCGCGAAAGAGGCGACCAATCTTCTGATACGGGAGCATTTTGACCTTGTTCTCCTGGATATCAATATGCCGGACGTCGGTGGTAAAGTTATGTACGACGTTATACGGGAATACGACCGAAATATGAAAGTTATCGTATCAAGTGTTTATCCGGTCGAGGAACAGGTTCAAGTCATATTAGGAGCCATTGAGTATTACAATAAGTCTCAGGGGATAGACGTGCTTGTCGCAAAGATAAAAAAAGTATTAGACGACGGATTGGGGGTTACATGAAGAAGAAAACCTGGTTGATAATAGGTTCTATCATGCTTATCTATGCCGTAGCAATTATATGTAACCTTAAAGATTTGTGTCACAAGTAGCGTTCACAAGTGAGGAGGAAGAGATGTATACAAAATTATTAATAAGTATTGCGCTTATTGTATTCGTATCAGGCTGCGCAACCACTTCTAGAAAAACAAACGATATTGAAATACAACAACTCAAGACTCAGGCGTCTTCTTTGGAAACAAAGCTTCAAGCAAAAGAACGGGAAATAGATCGCTTGGAAAATGAGCTGGAAAAAGTACGAGAGAAACGCCCGGTCATTTCAGGGAAAAGTGAAGTAAGAAAATTATCAGTTAAAGAACTACAGAAAGCATTAAAAAATGCCGGTTATTACGAGAGGTCTATAGACGGAAAGCCCGGTCCAGCGACTACCGAAGCAGTTAAAGCATTTCAAGATGATCACGATTTAAAAGTCGACGGAATAGTTGGCAATAAAACTTCCGCCAAGTTATTACAGTATTTAAATGAGTAGTAAGATAAGAACCGAAATAATAAAGAAAGGAGGAGCTAATGAAAAAGCTGTTAGTAATGATGACGGTGTTGTCTATGTGTGCCACATCGGCATTGTGCGCGGAGGTAACTCCGAAAAAGCAAGGGCCGAGCACTAAGGCATATGAGCGCGCCAGCGATAGGGCCAATTTCAAAAGGACCGTAGAATTGAAAGAAAAAACGGCAAAGAAAGAAGCTGATTTGCAGAAAAAAACCGCTGATGACAAGTCAAAGGGCAAGAAGAAAGGATTCCTTTGGTGGTAAGATTAAGACTAAAATTAGTTGTCAGTTGACGAGAAATAGGCTAGAATACCCTTGGGTTCAGAGGATTAAGCTCTGGAGGTATTATCAGATGGTCGGGCCGCCATCTTTGAGTGAAGAACTCAGAGGTGGCGGTTTTTTTATTTCGGAGAACCTATCATGAGAAGACTTCTTTTGTTCATATTGCCAATTCTGATTATCGTTACCATGGCCTTTATCGGTTTTGGTATATTTCAGGTGAAATCTGAAGAAGCGAAGCTTTTGGATGATTTGATGCGAAAAGCTAAAACCGTGGCTGAGAGCATGGAATTGTCCGTGAAACACTCGCTTGAGAATAATAACATACGCGATATCAAATGGCTGGTTGAAAAATTTCAGAAACGAGAAAGATCTCAAGGCTGCGTTATTTACGATAAAGACGGCAATATTATAGCTATCACAGACAGATTCTCGGAATGGGGGAATAGGTCAAAGCCTTATATAAAAGACGCAATCACGGATAAGACAGCGCGGGGGGGAATCGAAAAGTTTAAGGATTATAGCGTATATAGTTATGTGTTGCCAATAATAAATGATGATGGAAATATTCTAGGAGCAGAAGAGGTCTTATATGATACATCATATGTTTTTACGCAATTGGCCGAGTTATGGAAGCGGCTAAGCACGGTCTTGATAGCGCTGGTCATATTTATTATATTAATTTCTCTTCTGGTGCAGAGGCAAATATTTACCGCTCCGGTAGAGCAACTTACTGATTGGTTCAGGCGGTTTCAAAAAGGAGAAATAGATACCGAGCATCCTATTAGGGAAAAGGGGGAGCTTGGGAAGTTAGCCAGCGAGGTGGAACAGGCTGCGCTTAGTTTAAGAGTAGCTCGTAAAGCGGCAAGTGCAGAGGCTACAGAGAGGATCCAAAAAGAAGATCTATGGACTGATGCTAAGCTAAAAGATATCGTAAGATCAAAGCTGGGTGAAAATGCTCTATTTATCGTATCGAATAGGGAGCCGTATTTACACATAGTGAATGAGGCTACAGGTGTCGCTGAATGTGTTCGTCCGGCCAGCGGTGTAGTAACTGCGCTCGATCCTATAATGCGTGCTTGCGGAGGGACATGGATAGCTCATGGTAGCGCCAATGCAGATAAGAAATTTGTTAATTCAAAAAATAAACTCGGAGTTCCTCCGGATGATAACCGTTATATACTTAAAAGAGTCTGGTTATCTAAAGAAGAGGAAGACGGCTATTACTATGGGTTCTCTAACGAAGGTTTATGGCCGCTGTGCCATATAACTCATACGAGGCCTACATTCAGAGAGTCGGATTGGCAGGCTTATAAAAAGGTCAATCAAAAATTCGCGGAAAGCATACTGGAAGAGCTCCCCTCTAAGAACCCTTTTATCTTTATCCAAGACTATCACTTCACGCTCCTGCCGCAGATGATAAAAGCGAAGAGACCAGATGCTACCATCGCGCTTTTCTGGCATATACCCTGGCCGAATCCCGAAGTATTCTCGATATGCCCCTATCAGACAGAGATCCTTGATGGCATGCTTAGCTGCGATCTGATAGGCTTTCATGCTCAATACCACTGTAATAATTTTATCGATACTGCCAATAGGCTTCTCGAGTGTCGTGTCGATACTGAAAAATTCAGCATAATCCGAGCGGCGAAAGAGACATTAGTCCGGTCGTTTCCCATTAGTGTTGATATCGGTATAAACTCAAGCGTTGTCCCGGGTGAAAAAGAACAGATAGACAAAATCCGCAAGGAGTATGAGCTGGATGGCAAGATAGTGGCCCTTGGCGTTGACAGGATAGATTATACAAAAGGTTTGGCGGAGCGGATGATGGCGGTAGACCGCTTTCTGGAAAAGCATCCAAACTACAAAAAGAAGTTTGTATTTATCCAAATAGGCGCTCCAAGCCGGACGCATATAAAAAGATATCACGATCTTATGGGTGAGCTCGATGAACTGGTGGAGAAGATCAATTGGAAACATATGGACGACGAATGGAAACCTATCATATATCTTAAGCGCCACTTTTCTCCAGAAGAAATAAAACCTTTCTATAGGATCGCTGATATCTGCATCGTGAGCTCGCTCCACGATGGGATGAATCTTGTCGCCAAAGAATACATATCAACGAAGAACGATCTAAACGGCAGCTTGATACTGAGCTGTTTTACCGGCGCCTCGAAAGAGCTAAAAGACGCAATACAGATTAATCCATATTCGATAGAGGAATTTGCTAATAGCATTAAATTGGCAGCGGATATGCCCGAGCCGGAAAAGAATAGACGTATGGGAAACATGCGCAAGATAGTGACAAATAATAATATTTATAAGTGGGCTGGCAGCATAATTACCGAACTGACAACAATAAAAAAGACCTAAGGGAAGTGGTTTATGGGGAAGGCGACGCATCTAGTTTCAGACTTGGAAAAAATCAAGAAAACCTTGAAGGGTAAATTTGTATATTTATTTCTCGATTACGACGGGACTTTGGCGCCTATCGCAGAGACACCAGATAAAGCGACCATGCCGAAAGAAACTAAAGACTTGCTTCAGCAATTATCAAATATGCCAAACTGCAAAATAGCTATAGTAAGCGGCCGAGCACTAAAGGATGTTTCAAGGAGAATAGATTTAAAAAATATCGTTTATGTTGGCAATCACGGGTTTGAAATAAAAGGCCCTAAAATAGACTTTAAAAGCCAACTTCCGTACCTATACAGAAAGACGCTTGAAAAAATAAAAGGTAAGCTGGAAAAGAATCTTTCTTTGATTAGAGGCGTATTTATAGAGGACAAGGGCTTCTCTTTAAGCGTGCATTACAGATCAGCGGATAAAAAGGCCATTCCGTCAATAATGTCCGAGTTTTATACAAGCCTGCTTCTTCATGAGGTGCGCAATGATGTGTTGGTCAAGACTGGAAAGATGACACTTGAGATCATGCCTCCGATAGCATGGGATAAGGGTAAGGTGGTCTTATGGCTTTTGGCTCGACGAAAGTTTGTATTGAGGGCTAAAAAGATAAAGGTGCTTCCAATTTACATTGGAGATGACATTACGGACGAGGATGCCTTTATATCTTTGCAAGGTAGGGGTATAACGGTATTTGTAGGCAAACCGAAGAAAACAAAAGCACGGTTTTATGTAAAAGATTCATTCGAGGCGGCCATATTTTTAAAGTCGATACTGGAAATATTGTCAGGCAGGAATTATGGAAAAAGCAACAAACGATAAAGAACCATTCAGATTTTATACCAGGCTCAGTCTTTCAGAATTGACGGGTTTGCAGGCATCTACCTTACAGCAGCTCGCCAAGATCACAAAAGATATGCCGGATTCATGCATATATAATCATACCCATAGGTTTTTAAAACAGCATCAGCGCCTTTCTCCGAAATCCCCGAGTGATTTTTCGTACTGGGTAGGTAGTATATTAGGTGAAAAAGAGTTGGGCGATAGGCTGGCAAGCATTAAAATAATGGAATTTGGTTCCGTTGACAGTTTGAGGCGGAAGATAGTTGCGACTATTAGTCAATATTTAAGAGAAAAACCGTTATCTAGACTGCGCTATTCGGGTGATAGTGAAGCTTTCTATTTCATAAAATCCATAAGTTTCATATTTCCCACAAATTATATTGCGCATGATCTAAAAGAATTTGTAGAAGCTTTGAAAAGCGTCGCGGTAGACTCCGTATATTTTCATATATTTGATGCGCGCCTGAGATTGGACCGAAATGCGAACGACTTTTCAAATTGGATCAGAAATTCAGTCGCCGATGAAAAATTAGCGGATGATATATCGAAGCTCGATCCATATACCTATACCCTTGAGGAATTAAGAGCGATGATTATCCAATTGGCTGAAACACGGCTTAAGGAATGATATGGCAAAAATAGATGAATATACGGGGATAGTAGGTCAGCCTGTCCTGGACGACCTCAGGCTTATCAGTCAGAAGCTGCACGGTAAAGTTATTCAGAACATAAATTCAACTTCTGTTGGCGGCGGGGTCGCGGAGATACTTACGCGTATGGTTCCCTTATTGAAAGAACTCGGTGTTGATGCAAGGTGGGATGTCATAAAAGGCGGCAAGCAGTTTTTTGAAGTTACAAAAAAATTCCATAATGCACTTCATGGGAAGCGGGAAGATATTGATAAGCACGATTACGAGATCTTCATGGAAACAAGCCGCAGTAACATAGATGAATTAGATACCTATGGAGATATCGTCTTTGTACATGATCCGCAGCCGATAGTTTTGATCAACAAGAAGAGGGATAATAAATGGATCTGGAGGTGCCATATAGACATATCGACCCCAAATCAGAAAGTATGGAAGTTTTTAAAGGATTTTGTGGTCCGGTACGACGCTTCGGTATTTTCCGCTCCGAGTTTTTCCCAAAAATTATCGGTTAGACAGTTTCACATATCTCCATCGATTGATCCTTTGAGCGATAAAAATAAGGAATTATCTCAAAATATAGTTGACTCCGTGCTGGTTAAATACGGCGTACCAAAGGATAAGCCTATAATAACGCAGATTTCCCGGTTTGATGCTCTAAAAGACCCGATAGGGGTTATAAGGGCATATAGAAAAGTGAAAAAGGATGTCGACTGCAGGCTTGTCCTGGCTGGTGGTACCGCGGAGGATGATCCGGAAGGTGCGGAGGTTCTGGCAAGGGTGCGCGATATGGCATCGGGCGATAAAGATATACATATATTGCTTTTGCCTCAAAATGACATAGAGGTTAACGCGCTTCAGAGAGCGTCAACTATTATAATGCAAAAATCAATCAAGGAAGGATTTGGCCTCACAGTGGCAGAGGCACTATGGAAGTCCAAACCTGTTGTAGCTTCTAATGTCGGTGGGATCCCTCTGCAGATCAAACACGAATACTCGGGACTATTATGCAATTCTATAGATAGTGCGGCTTTCGCATTGGGAAAGCTTTTAAATGACCCTCAATATGCCAGGAGACTGGGCGAGAATGGAAAGGAGCATATAAAGAATAATTTCCTAATCACGAGGCATCTTAGGGACTATATGCTGCTGTTTCTTTCGCTTTACCATAAGGAGGACATGGTTTATTTATAAAAAGGAAAAAATGAAATCACTCATTAAGATTATCAAAGAAGATAAGGACGCCAGATTATTTTTCATAGTCTATATAATAATAGTACCTTTGGGTATAGCAGGTGTCATTTATTTAAGTTCCATTGTCAGCTGTAAGTAAAATGTACTAGGGGTACAGAGGTAGCATGAAGCTTAGCGGCTGGATATTTATGATAACTTCATGGACTTTCATAGTAAGTCTCGCGGTATTTTGCTTTAGTAGGATATTCAAAAAAGGACTTGGTGGAGAAGATAAGAAAGTAGTGCAAGGTAAACTTAAAAAAAGGAGGGGATAGCGATGATGGAATTTTTGGAGAAAAATTGGCAGTTTTTAATCTTTGTGACGTGCCTCGGCTCATTTGTCATATATTCATTAATTAGGGACCGCAAAAGAGATGAGAAAAAACAAAAAGAGGAAAATTTAAAAAAGAAAATCGAGGAAAGTCAAAAAAAGGAGAAATAAACAATGGGAGAGCATCTATTTAAGAACTGGATAGTGTATATTATGTTAGGCGGGTTTATTTGGTTTGTGACCTATATGATAATTTATTCCCGGAAGGAAGATAAGAAAGAGGAAGAGCAGATAAAGGCCAAAGAAAAAGACCAAAAGAAATAGGGGGGTGAAATGTATGAAGCTATGGAAAAAAATTAATGAAAGAATGAAGAACATGACGGTTATGGATATAGGGCTAGTTAAAGCTACATCCTTCTTCTTCGCGATTATTATAGTCAAACTGTTCCCACGGTTATTAACGATCAATTATGTCGTTCTGATAGTGCTTGTGTTGGTCTGCGGCATAAAGCCCCTTTATAAATTTTGGATTAAGAAATAATCTAAATTAACAATTTAACAACCAGTCAGGTGCATGTAATCAAAATAATACTTGCGGTTATAGCTATTCTCGGATGTCTTGTAATATCAGCCACAGGCCTGGCGCAGCAGATATCTTTAACCGATCAAGAAGCCGAGTGGATAGGGAATAAAATATTTCGAAATGAATGTGCAGGTAATAATGACTACCTTGTAACCTGGAACAGCGGCGAAGAGTTTATGTCGCTTGGTATAGGGCATTTTATATGGTATCCGGCAGGTAAACGGGGCCCTTTTCATGAGAACTTCCCAGCGCTGTTGCGATTTATTAAACAAAAAGATAAGGGTTTGCCTGCCTGGCTGGAAGAGCGGGAAGAGCCGCACTGCCCATGGGGAAGCCGGGAAGAATTTCTGGGAGATCAGAGATCTTTCAAAGTATATGATCTTAGGAAATTCCTGACCGAGACCAAAGATTTGCAGCTCATATTTATAGTTAACCGTTTGCAAGACGCATTGCCAAAAATGTTAAACACAGCCCCAGCAGAATTACGTCCTCATATAGAAAAACAGTTTTATCGTATGGCGGCCACTCCCTATGGAATGTACGCATTAGTAGATTATGTTAATTTTAAAGGAGAGGGAACGCTGGCTACAGAACGGTATAATGGACAAGGGTGGGGGTTACTTCAAGTGCTGGAGCAAATGGACGGAACCGAAGATGGCGCACAGGCTGTCCGAGAATTTGTTAAGGCCGCCAATGAAATTCTAACAGAACGCGTTAATAATTCTCCCCCGGAAAGAAACGAACAGCGATGGTTGTCAGGATGGAAAAATAGACTTAATACATACATTCAAGAGTTGTAAGTAAAGAGGACGTTATGAAGCATTTAAAGATTATTGTGCTTGTGCTGCTCTTGGTGTTTTTGGCTGGTATCGGCGGATATTTTACCGCTGAATACCGTTATTATTATCTTGAAGCGCAAAAGAATAAAATTTCATTGGAAAAAAGAAAGGCCGCTTGGTTAGAATTCAAACAAGCCATGGCAGGTGAAGTCAGTCGGTTTAAAGGAGAAGTCGGCATTGTTATAAAAGACTTAAATATGGATCAGGAGATCTCTTTTAATAAGGATAAATTATTCCCTTCGGCAAGCCTTGCTAAAATCCCTATTATGGCGGCATGTTTTCTTGCAGCTGATCAAGGAAAGCTTAAGCTCGATAGTAATATTGCGCTTAAATTAGCCGACAAGCTCACCGGCTCAGGAGTGTTAAAAGATATGCCCGCAGGCACTATTTTTAGCGTCGAGAGACTAATCGGCCTTATGATTTACGACAGTGATAATACAGCTACTAATATAATCACGAATTTAGTCGGAATTGATTATCTGAATAGCGCGTTTAAAAGCCTTGGGCTAAAGAACACGGATTTGTCCCGGAAGATAGCTGATTATAAGTCGCGGGATAAAGGAATTGAGAATTATACAACAGCCGAAGATATGGCGTATTTACTGGGTAAGATATATCGCAGGGATCTTGGCAATAGAGCAGTTTCGGATCAGTGTATGCATATGTTAAAATTAACCCGAATGAATGATCGTATTCCTAAGTATTTACCATCCGAGATAACTATTGCGCATAAGACCGGCCTTGAGCGGGATGTCTGCCATGACGTAGGTATAGTTTTTACCCATAAAGGTGATTTTATTATCGCGATATTAACCAAACACAGTAATTCTAACAGTGCACTATCAAAGGAATTCATTGCGAAAGTTTCGAGACACGCGTATAACTGTTTTATGCAGTTTTAAAAGGACTGCACCCAGATACACAGGTCACTTTTAAAATGAGGAAGCGAATGAAAATAGCATTGAGCATTACTTGTTTTTCAATATTGCTATCAGGCTGTGCTACGAAGATTGTGAAAGAGTATTATACAGCCCCCGAGCGTGTTGTATACGTGGAACCGATTATTCAAAAAACAAAAGAAGCAAACTCTATTCCAATTTGGGCTGTTGTAATAATAACATTTATAGTCTCATTTCTCCTGTTTATGGCGATAAGCGCTTTTATGCGAAAAAGGAAGTCTTAGGTTTCGGATTAAATCACAACTTTGATTGCGATATTTTGATCTCCCTAAAACTGCACCACCTCCAGAGAAATTGCATATACAAAACCCTTAAAATAAAGCCAACTTTTGTCTTCAACTAGACCTTCACGATTCATCAAATAGATTTCCTAACAATCCTCATTTCCTGATGCCGTAACTCCCTAACACGCAAAGAGTTGTGCGCTTCCTTTTTCCGTCTGATTTCGCCTCATCTTTTAATGAGACTAAAGAGGGTGTTTAACCTCATTAAAATAGTCGCCAGATCGACTTGACTTATGGCGAGAGTCATGGCAATGATTACATGCCTAAGGTAGGGAAGTTAGGAAACGGCATTGGAAAAAAGTAAGATCAAAACAAGGAGGTGCTGCATGATAGCGAAAGAGAGCACCGGCCCGCGCCGGAATGAGCTAATGGAAGCGGTTAGAGCCAAGAAGGTTAAAAACTTCCGGGTTATGAATAA
>Ga0268276_1003469_pt1 | contig 12197 bp, 8 predicted proteins | sample saktaG_4_FD_190145 | JGI IMG/M metagenome (GOLD analysis project Ga0268276, IMG submission 190145) | Saline water microbial communities from Sakinaw Lake, British Columbia, Canada - sak_2010_1_5_45m | ecosystem: Environmental > Aquatic > Non-marine Saline and Alkaline > Saline ...
AGGATAGGCAAATTCTTCCTGGGCGGCGCGTTGCCCAACGGGATGCACCGCGATTGTTATTCCCTCAAGGACCGCCGCTGGGGCGGCTATATGGGCGTGGGCACACCTCCCGAGCTGCAGGCAGGGGCCAACACCCGCTGCAACGGCGAGGTCATGGTCAATTACCTCAGGCTTTATAAAATCTTGAAGGAAGAGGGACGCGACAGGCCGGAATTTCTGGAACTGGCGGCGAAAAATGCCGAATTCTATCTCGATCACCAGCTGGGGGGAGAGGAGGAGGGCAGCTTCGGACGGTGGTGGGACATAACGGGCAGGCCCATGAATACGCTGGGCACCAACGGCGCATATATAATCAGCCTGCTGGCCGGGCTTGAGAAGATCACGGGCAGGCGTGACCATATCGACAGGGCGCTGGAGAAGGCGGGCAGGCACTATGCGTCGCTGGTTGATAAATTGGCCTTCTACGCCGATACCCTGGACGCCGACTGCATGGACAAGGAGGCGGGCGCGGCGCTGCTGATGGCCTTCCTCGACCTCTATGAGAGGTCACAAGACGAATTCTATCTGAAGTACAGCCGGCTTAGCGCCGGCTACATCCTGAGCTGGATGTTCACCTACAATATACCCTTCGGCCCGCGCAGCCCCCTGGGCAGGAGGGGTTTCAAGACGCGCGGCATGACGGCGGTCTCGGTGGCCCATCATCACCTGGACTTCTACGGCCTTTCCATCGCCTTCGACCTGCTGAGGCTGCAGCAGGCCACGGGGGAGGAGATATGGAAAAGGTGCGCCCTGGCCATGATAGCCGCCTGCGGCCAGCTTATCTCAAGCCCGCGCGACCTGCTGGGTAAAGGCAGGGACTTCATCGGCTGGCAGCCCGAGCAGTTGAACCAGACCAACTGGGACTACAAGCACAGGGTGCTGGGCACCAGGGGACGTTTCCACACATGCGTGGCCTGGGCCGTGGTGCTCACGCTGGGCGCCATGCTGGATATCAGGGAGAGGTTCCCCCGGGTCCTTGACTTCACGCTTGGGGAACGACGCCCTTCTTAGCCTCCATCTCGGCGATGCCCGCCTGTATCTCCTTGTATCTCTTCTCGGTGATCGGGTAGAAATACAGGAACACGGCGGCCAGCAGGAACAGCCCCGCCGATATCGGACCAAGGAAGAGGCTGATGGCCAGCTGCGAGCTGGCGGACTGCGGCATAAGGTTGGGCACGTAGCCCATCCCCTCCAGCGTTACGCCCATCAGGAAGATGGCCAGGGCCTGGCCTATTTTAAGGCCCCATGTCCAGATGCCGAAGAAGGCGCCCTCGCGTCGTTCGCCGGTACACAGGTAGTCGTACTCGATGGCGTCGGCCACGATGGCGTAGGGCATGGCGTAGAGCAATCCGAAGCCCGTTCCGGCGAAGAACATACAGACCAGTGTGAAGGTCACGCCCAGGGTCTGGCCGAAGATGAAGATGATCATCAGCATGACGGCCATCACCACGAAGCCTATCCCGTAGACCAGCTTCTTGCCTATCCGCTTGCTCATGGCCACGCTGACCGGTATGAAGATCATGCCGGTGGCGATCAGTATCAGCATGGCGAAGGTGGTGGCGCCCTCGTCACCCAGTATGTACTTGAAGTAATAGATCACGATGGCGCTGGCCACGGTGATGGCCAGTATGTGGACGATGTAAGTCGCCAGGATCAGTACGTATGGCTTGTTCTTGAACACCGCTTTATAGGTATCGATGAAGCCCAGCGTCTGGGCCGGCTGTATCCTGGTTGGTTCCTTGACGGTAAAGACCGTGATCAAGGCCGATATCATCATCACTGCGCCGAAGATGATGCCCATCAGCAGGAAGCCCTGGCTTTTGTCCGGGGCCAGGGCCACGATGGGAAGGGCCAGCCCTGCCCCCAGCAACGTGCCGACCGCGGCAAAGCCGAAGCGGTAGCCGTTGAGCGAGGTCCTCTCGTGATAGTCGGCGGTCAGCTCGGGTCCCAGTGATGAATAGGGTATATTCACCGTGGAGTAGGTCGTGCACAGGATGACGTAGACCACCAGGGCATAGATGAACAATGTGGCCTGGCTGACGCCTGCGCCAACTATCAGCGACGGGTTCGTAAACATCAGCACCACGGCGAAAAACAGCGGGATGGCGCCTCCCAGCATGTAGGGCCTGCGCCGTCCCATCTTATTCTTAGTCCTGTCGGAGATGAAGCCGATGACCGGGTCGTAGAAGGCGTCCCAGATGCGACCGACCATCAGGGCGATGCCCGCCAGGGCGGCCGCCAGGCCCACCGTATCGGTCAGGAAATTCATCAGCACGAAGGCCGTGGCCGTGAAGAACAGGTTGCCTCCGAAATCGCAGCATCCGTAGCCGAGCTTGGTACCCAGTGGCAGTTTCTTATCTTCCATTTTCAACCCCTTATTTTATTAAAATGGGTATCTCCGGCGGATAACTGTGGCAGAGGCCGGATATATCGTTATCAAATGCTGACGACCTCTATCCCCAGGAAATCACAGGCGTCCTCGATGGGCGTCGCGTAGTCCCCGTGGATCTGGCTGGCATGGTGCGTGAAGCCTTCTTCCACCAGCGTCAAATAGAGCCCGTCCAGGTCGGGCACCTTGACCCAGCTCCACGATCCCCTCAGGCGCTGGTTCGATTCCATGATCTCGCCCCTGGTCACCAGCATCTTGAATTCACCGTCTAATTCCATCAGCCGGCAGATGGTCACCACCCCCGGCTTGAGCTGAAACTCGGCGGTCCCCAGCGCGCGGTCCTTTCCCAGCGGCTTGCTCAGTATGCTGTGGGGCCGTATCTTGATCCCCTGCGCCCTGCATGCCAGCGAGGGTGGGGCATTGCCGCAGTGCCAGGAGAGGAAGAGGTTCTTTTTAGTCTGGTGCCGGATGGTCCAGTCTATGAAGTGCGGGCGCGCCGTCTTGAACGTGGCCAGGCTCTGGACCAGCATGGTCAGCGCGCCGTAAACGTCCACCTCGCAGGCGGTCATCAGGCCGCTATCGGTCAGGCGCCCCAGGGCGTAACAGGCGGAGATGCCGTAGGCCTGCTGGATGGCGGTCCAGCATTGGACGGCCAGTGCCGAGAGCCCTTTTTCGTCGGCAAATTGTTTAAGAGCGTACTGCAGCCCGGCCATAGTCCTCACCTTGTCTGCACCGGCGTTTGACAGGTCGGCCTCTTTTTTCATCTCGCCGATTATTTTTTTAAGCCCGGGAGCATTGTCTTTGAGCCCTTCCAGGCGCAGCATGATATCCAGAATGGAGGTGGGCACCACCCTCTGGTTGAAGCTGCTGAGCAGCGCGTCCTCGTTGCTGATGCAGGTCTCGAATCGCTCCGGGCGGGGCCCGACCAGCCCGATCCTGGCGCCCATAAAACCTTTGATTATGGAGCAGACGGCCATGAAATTCTCGATATCAGGCTTGAAGGTGCTGTCCTCGGGGAAAATAATGCCGGAGAAGAGGAAGGGTATCTTCCTGCGGTGCAGGCCGGATGAGACCGCCAGCGTGCCGCAGAACGAGTCCGACCTGCGCCCGCCGTCGGAGGTGAAATCGCCTTCTTTTGTCCCGAAGAGCAGTGTGGGCAGGTTGCGGAAGGCGGAAGCTACGGCCAGCGCCGACACCTCGTCCCCGAAGGTCATGGTGCCGATGATCAGCCCGTCTATTTTCTCGTCCCGGAAAAGGCCAATGGTCTTGTCGGCGTCGCCGTCGTCGCGCACCAGCCCTCCCTTTGTCAGCCTGGCGTCGGGGACTATGACTTCAAGGCCTTTGACACGGGACAGCGCGGCCAGGCAGCGTTTGCGCATGTTTACCGCCCAATCGTCATCGAACGGCTCACGGTGGGCGGGCACGAAACCGATCTTTATCTTATCCATAATGGAGCCTACCTGCCTCATATTAAACTGCCGCTACCGGACCTGACTTCAGCCGCCTGGCAGCGGCCGGGGATAATTGTGAACCATACTATATAAGATGTCGCTGATTGTCAATACTCGCCAGGCGACCTTGACAATGACTACTGTTAATCCTATCATGGCCTGCGTCCCGGCATCGATTTTAGGAGGTAAGGAGTAGATATGGACGCCTTGTTGATCGTGGCAATAATCATTGCGGCGCTGGCCATGCTTTACATCATACTGGTGCTCAGCCTGAGGGACCGCCTGCTCAACCTGAAGTTCGATTTCAACAAGCTGAAGCAGGCGCCTTTGCGCTTCGGCAGGGACTTTTTATGGGGCAGCGCCACGGCCTCACACCAGATTGAGGGCAACTGCACCAACAACAACTGGTACCGGTTTGAGTCCGCCGTGGACGAGCAGGGCAAGCCCCGCATCCTCAACGGCCAGAAGGCGGGCTTGTGCTGCGATAGCTGGAACCTCTACAAAGAGGACGTCCAGTTGATGAAGGCGCTCTCGTTCAACGCCTACCGCTTCTCCGTCGAGTGGAGCAAGATCGAGCCCAGGCAGGGTGAGTTTGATGAATCAGCCCTGGACCACTACGTGCAGGAAGTGAATGAGATGCTGGCCAATGGTATCGAGCCCATGATCACACTGCACCATTTCAGCAACCCTATCTGGTTCGAGGATCAGGGGGCCTTCCTGCAGGATGATTCCCCCGCCATTTTCACCAGGTTCGTCGAGCGCGTCATTCAAAGGCTGGGGCCGAAGGTCAAGCTGTGGTGTACCATCAACGAGCCGGCCATCTACGCCGTCCTGAGTTATTTCAACGCCGAGTTCCCCCCGGCGCTGAAGGATGCCGTCAAGGCGGCCAGGGTCTACCGCAACATGCTGCTGGCGCACACGGCGGCCTATAACGCCATTAAGAAGATCAAGCCCGACGCGCAGGTCGGGCTGGTGGTGCACGTGGCGCTGTTCGACCCGCCGAACCGGTGGAGCCTGCTGGACATCCTGATCGCGCGCATGCTCAACAACAACATGAACAACTCGCACTTCGATTACCTGGTGAAGGGGCGTTTCGATTTCTCCATACCCGGCATGGTCGAAGAGAAATTCAGGGGTGGGCAGAAGGACGCCTTCGATTTCATCGGACTCAACTACTACACCAACCACTACCGCGTCTTCAAGCCCTTCGCCAAAGAGCAGTTCATCGAGATCACCAGGGCGCCGCGTGAAGAGCTGACCGACATGGGCTGGGCCGTCTACCCCGAGGGCATGTACCGTTCTCTCAAATTAATAGCCGGCTATACGTCCAAGCCCATCTACATCACCGAGAACGGCATCGCCGATGCGGCCGATACCAGGAGGGCAAAGTATATCGAGGACCACCTGCTGGTGATAAACAAGGCCATCGCGGACGGCATCGACGTCAGGGGCTATTTATACTGGACCCTGATGGACAACTTCGAGTGGGCGCACGGCTTCGAGGCCAGGTTCGGCCTGTACCACGTGGATTTCGCCACGCGCAAGCGCACGCTCTACGAGGGCAGCCGCAAGCTGGTCGAGATGATCAAGGCCGCCGGCCGGGCTGCTTAGCCGGCTTGTAGATGGCCGGGTAGCCGGTGATCTGCGCTATTTTTCTATACTGCGGCTCCAGCGACTTATGGGTCTTGAGGTATACCTCTTTGTACAGCGCCTGGTAGATAAGGTGGCTGGCCGGGTTGGGCAGGAAGGTGCGCCCCTTCTTGACCATGGAGTCAACAGCCTCCTTGAACGAGCCGAACATGCCCGTGCCAACGGCCGCATCGATGGCAGCGCCCAGCGCGCATATCTCCGAGGTGCCCATGCGCGAGACCGGCAGGTTGAACAGGTCGGCGGCTATCTGCACTGCCACGTCGCTCTTGGAGCCGCCCCCGCCCACGCGTATCTCTTTGACAGGGATGCCCGTCTTCCTGCGCGTTTCCTCGTACATGCGCTTGAGCTCGTAGCCGATGCCCTCCAGTATGGCCCGGTAGATGTGCGCCCGTGTGTGCACATCGCCGAAGCCGATGATTGAGCCCTTGGCGTACTTGTCGTAGATCATGGGCGTCCAGTAGGGCTGCAGCATCAGTCCCAGCGACCCGGGCGGTATCTTGCTGATGACCTCGTCCATTACCACCTCAGGGTCCACGCCGCGCTTCTGCGCCTCCAGCGCCTCGCGGTGGCCGAACTCCTGCTTGAACCAGGTCACCATCCAGAACCCGCGGTAGATGAACATCTCCAGGTTCCAGGCGTTGGGCAGCGCCGAAGGCCAGGTGTAGAACTTCATATTTTTCTCTGATATGTACTTGTAGCTGATCGTCTCCATGCAGGTGGCCGTGCCGAAGCTGATCACTGCGATGGAGGGGTCGATGGCGCCCGCGCCCAGCAGCTCGGACTGCTTGTCGCCCGCGCCCACCACCACGGGCAGCCCCTCCGGCAGTCCGGTCTCCTCCGCAGCTTTTTTGGTGACATGGCCCAGCACGGTGTCCGGCGGGAAGAGATCCACGCAGTGCTCCCTCTTGACGGCCAGCGTCTCGTAGGCCAGGTCGAGGGCGTGCCACTTGAGCGCCTTGTAGTCCATGGGCCAGGCGCCCACCATCATGCCCAGCGAGTCCTTGAACTCGCCCGTGATCTTCTTGACCAGCCAGCCGGAGATCTGCAGGAACTTGTAGGTGTTTTTGTAGATCTCGGGCTCGTGCTCCTGTATCCAGAGGAACTTGGACTCGCGGTGCGCCTTGTCCATGGCCTCCCCCAGCCCCATAGCCTGGAATATCAGGCGTGCCTTCATGCTGATGGGTGGGGCGTTCTCGGTGACGCGCTGGTCCAGCCAGATGATGGCCGGGCGCAGCGGGTTGCCCTCGCGGTCCACGGGGAAGGAGGCCGACCGCTGCGTGGTGATGCCCAGTCCCGTGATCTCGTCAGCCGGGATTTTGGCCTTGGCCATCACCCCTTTAGTGCAGCGGCACAGTTTGTCCCAGTAGTCCTCGGAGTTCTGCTCGGCCCAGCCGGGGTGCAGCGAAAAATAGGGCTCGTGCTCGGCCTGCTCGATGGCCACCTGGTTGCCCTGCCGGTCGAAGATCACGGCCCGCACGCTCTGCGTGCCGGAGTCGATCGCGATCACATATTTCTTCTCAGCCATGTCAACCTCCATTCATTATATTAATTCCGGCTCCCACGTGGGATCGTATTTACGATAATAATGAAAGAATTCCTCCCTGTGCTTGTTGGCCTTCTCGACCAGCTCCTGCGGGTCGAGGTAGCCCATCTCTATCAGTATGTTCTCCAGCTTGACCAGGCTCTGCTCGTAGGGCGGGCAGCCTCCCAGGAAGCGGTCCAGTCCCGCCAGCTGCATGGCGTTGCGCAGCTCCAGCAGGTCACCGCCCGTGGCCAGGGCGCATTCGCCCAGGAAGAAGGTGTGCGCCATGTCGGTCCTCAGCTTGGGCGGTATCTTGGGGTCTACCCCCACGATCAGCGAGACCCGCTGCGGCACTTTGGCCAGTAGTCCCTCGGCCAGCGCGGCCATCAGCCAGCAGGTCCAGCAGGCGCCCCCGATGTAGACGTCGATGTTGGGGTAGAGGCCGGTGACCAGGCTGTCGATCGGCATGGTATAGGTGACTGGCAGCACGAACTTCTTCCTGACCGCGGCCACGGTCTCGCCGGCGACCTCGATCAGGAAGGGGTTGGCCGTGCCCAGCCCGTCGTGGCCCGCCAGCCTGGTGGTGCTCACCACCAGCGGGTTATCTATGCCCATGCACATCGAGGCGATGGAGTCCACTGCCACGCTGTCGCAGCCGGCCATGATCACGCCCATCTCCACCGGCGTGCCGCCCTCGCCGGCGCCCATGCCCTCCATGCCCAGCAGGCCGTCCAGCAGCACCATGTCCGGCTTACGTATCTTGCTGATATCCACCATGTGCTGGTTCAGGTCGTCGCGGTGCGAATAGTACCTGCCGCGCTCGTCCAGCAGCCCCTGCAGGTTCTTGATGGACAGCGTAACCATGGTCATGCTGTGGGTCTTCATGGCCGGTATATTGATGAAGCAGTCGGCGTCCAGCACCACCTTGGGGTAGTTGACGTGGTGCAGGGCTATGCCGCCCTTGATATCGACCTCGACCTTTTCGGCGTCCTCGACGCCCATGACCTCGCCGCCCGCCTCCTCCACCTCGCGTCTGATGCCCAGCATGCGCATGATCTCGGCCGTCTTGAAACCCCTGCTCAGGCCGCAGGGCGTGGCCGACGGCCTGACGCGTTTCATCATTGTGCCCACGCTTACGCCCTCGATCACGGTCACGCGTTTGGCACCGGCCTCGCGCGCCAGCCTGACCATGCTGGAGATGACGCGCCGGTCCACCGAGATGGGTGGCGGATAGGGGGCGAAAAGGTTGGGCTTGAGCACGACGTGGCTGCCCTTCTTGATTTTGCCCTGCAGGCCGCCCGCCAAATCGATGGCCCTGCGCACCATTCCGTCTATCTCCTGCCGGCCGGGAGGGAACTTGCCTTTAACGATCGATACAACCGGTTTAGCGCTCACGATTCTGCTCCTTAAGCCTGATTTCTTTTCTCAAGTATGATGCGGGCCATTTCGGCGAAGCCGTGCCCGCCGCTTTTGCCCGTTACATATTTGGGCAGGTGTTTCATCTTATGGCTGAAATCCCTGATGTTGGCCACTCCCACGGTCAGGTCGAGGGCCTCGAACAAGGGCTCGTCGTTGGGGGAGTCCCCGGCGAAGAGCATGGTTTGTGCCGCCTGCTCCCACTGCAGGGAGAACCGTTCCTGCAGGAATAATTTGGCCGTGGAGAGCTTGTTGTACTCGCCGAACCAGCCGTTGACGTGGATCGAGCTTATCTTATACGAAGCCCGGTGCTGCGCGAAGATGCGGCAGATATGGTCGATCTCGGCCTCGCTGAGCGGTGCGACGTCCTCGCGGAAGTCGATGGCCAGGTCGAACAGCCTGAAGGGCTGGTCGGACGCCACGGCGGCGGCGGGCACCTTCTGCAGCACCTCCTGTTTAATAGCCTCCAGTTCGGCGCGTTTATGGGCGATTTGCTCGGGCGTGAAGATGTAGCGCCGGCGCAGCTTGCCCTCCCCGCGGTCGTAGAAGTAGTAGAAGGCGCCGTTCTCGCCCACCACGCCGTCCACGGGCCACATGCGTGCGAAGTGGTCGCACCACCCGGCCGGGCGGCCGGTGAGCGGGACCGTGATCAGGCCAGCCTGTTGCAGCTCCCACAGCGCCTGGAAGGCTGCGGGAACCATTTTGCCCGCGTGCGTGAAGGTGTCGTCGATGTCGAAGAGTATCCCGCGTATGCGGGCGCATTCGGCGGGGGTAATAGTTTCGATATTCTTCATGCGCAAAGTAATCGTACGGTGCGATCGTCCGCTCGCTTGATTGTAGCATAATTGCCCGTATGGCTACTATTACTATTCGTGCGGGGTGGGTTTGGTGTCATCGGGCGAAACTGACTGCCGATCACCTGTGTTCAAGATAGGACTGTGCGGCGTGGAAGCCGCACATGCCGTGCACACCGGCGCCGGGTGGCGTTGACGAGGAGCAGATATACATGTTTGCGTCGGGTATGCTGTAGGGGTTGAGGCGCAGGGCGGGACGGGCGAAGAGCTGTCGCAGCGATTGAGCGCCGCCGCTGATGTCCCCGCCCACCAGGTTGGGATTATCGCGTTCCAGTGCGTCCGGTCCCGTTGAACGCCGCGCCAGTATGACCTCGCGGAAGCCCGGCGCGAAGCGCTCTACCTGCGCCTCGATCGGGTCCGTCATATCGCCCTGGTACCCGTTGGGAACGTGGCAGTACGCCCAGGCGGTGTGTTTGCCCGCGGGCGCGCGTGAATTGTCGAAAAGGCTGGGCTGGGCCAGCAGCACGAAAGGCTTTTGCGGTGTCCCGTTGCCCCAGGCGAAATTCTCCGCCAGGGCTATCTCTTGCAGGGTCCCGCCCAGGTGCACGGTCCCCGCCAGTTTGCAGGCACGTGACTTCCAGGGGATGGGCTGGCTGAGCGCCCAGTCGACCTTGAAGGCGCCCGGCCCGTAGCGGTATCCCTGCAGCGACCTGCGGTAGCCGGCGGGCAGTTTGAGGCCATTGATGCGCAGCAGCTGCGCGGGTGTAACGTCCCAGAAAACGGCGCGTCCGGCGGGGATATCTTGCGCCGTCTCGATATATTTGCCCGTGGTTATCACCCCGCCTTTGGATTTAAAGTAATTAGCCAGCGCCCCGGTTATGCTGCCGGCGCCCCCTGCGGGTATGGGCCAGCCCACGGCGTGACCGGCCAGCCCCAGCGCCAGCCCGAAGGCGGCGCCGGGCGTTTGATCCAGCGGCAGTATCGAGTGCGCGCAGAGCCCGGCTATAAAGGCCCTGGCCCTCTCCCCCTGGAAACGGCCTTTTGCCAGGCGTGCGGCCGGCTGCAGGGCTTTGAGGGCGAAACGGGCCAGGGCCAGCGGGCGCCGGGGCATCCTCATCGTGCCCAGCAGCTCCGGCAGGAGGCTGTCCCAGTCTTCCAGCAGGGGCGTAAACAGGTCGCTGTAGCTGCGGGAGTCGCGTCCCAGCGTCTCAGCGGTCTCCTGCACCGACCTGCAGAGCAGGGCGGAGATGCCGTCGTCGAAGGGGTGGGCCACGGCCGCGGGCGGCTGTATCCATTCAAGGCCGTAGTCGGAAAGCGGCAGTGATTTAAAGAAGGGCGAGGCTGCGGCCATGGGGTGCACCGCCGAGCCGGTATCGTGCACAAAGCCGGGCAGGGTCAGCTCGGCCGACCGGGCGCAGCCGCCGATCGACGGGTTACCTTCGATCACGCGGACGCGCAACCCCGACCCGGCCAGGGCGATCGCCGCCGCCAGGCCGTTGGGCCCCGAGCCGACGATAAATGCTTCTTCGCTGCCGGTTAATACCATGTGCAAGCCTGATTACACTACCTTTTAAACAATCTGCGGCAGAGCAGCACGGGCATATAGAGCAGGGTGAGTATCTGGGCGTTGAGGAAGAGGTTGAAGAAGCGAGGCCACTGCAGGCGGTTGTCCAGGCAGACGGGGGTTACCTGCACCTGCCCGCTGCCGCCCAGGTGGTTGAGCATGGACTGCAGCACATGCTTCCAGATATCCTGCTGCAGTTTCGATCCCAGGATACGGAAGGCCAGCTCATATACGGGGTCGCCGGCGCGCGCCAGGCCCTCGATCTGCACCACCGTGGCATCCTGCTCCCGGAAGGACGAGAAGGTGACCCATCCGGCTTCGGGATGTCCCTCCGGCGTGATGAATGTGAAGCTGTTGCGGCCGGCGTAGAGCACCATTACGCCTGTGACCACCGGGCCTCCCGGCGTATCGGCGTTGATCAGGATGACACCGCCCGGCCTGATGCCGTCGGGCGGAGGGTAGAAGCGGTTGGCCGGCGGCTGGAAGGAGGTGAAATTTTCCTTGAGGATCGCGACGGCGCGGGCGGGGTCCAGTCCCCTGCCCGGCAGTGATATCGAGTAGGTCTTTTGCCAGAGGCGGCCGAACCCCTGCAGGGGGCCTGCCACCCTGCGTCCCTTTACGTTGAGGCTTACCGCCTCATCAGGCATGGCTTTGACCTCCAGCCGTGAGACGGGCCTTGCCCAGGCATCGTCCAAGTCCCTGGCGGCTGCCGGGGTCGTATCCTGTATCAGCTTTATCGCATCCGGCGGGGGCTGGCCGCCGTAGCCGGCGTGCTGCAGGGCTGTGGGGATATCGTCGTAGCAGGGGATGCCCTCGTTGAGGCGGGCCAGGCGGAAGATATCGAGAAGGCGGCCGCTCAGCCTGGCTGCTATGATCTGTTGGCCCTTGTGCCTGGCGCTGTTGTGCGCGCGCACCAGCATGCTGAGGGCCGTGTTATCCAGGGACCGCGCGGCCTGGAAATCAAGTATGGCCGTGCTTTTTCCTGTTGGCAGGGCAGTGGATAGGATCTCGTTCAGTTCCTGCTCCATGGCCGACGAGACATCGCCTGCGAGGGCGATGATGACGATCTTCCGGCTGACTTGCGAAACTCTCATCCCTGTATTCACAGTATAGTGGCGGCCATGTGGGAAGGCAAGGTGCTTTGGGGTAGACGGTGAGTATATAATGTTACAATGCCGATTTTATAATTGAGCGGCAGATGTCCGGCCTGATGCCGGCCGGCTGTTAAGTGAAGGAGTTATATAGAGATGGAAAAATCGGTGCAGGAGATCAAGGACAGGGCATACGCGCTGGCCAAGAAGTACGAGATGGAGAACGGCGCCTGCGCGCAGGGCGTTTTCGCCGCCGTAACCGAAACGCTGGGCATGGGGAA
>Ga0268276_1003470_pt1 | contig 12196 bp, 10 predicted proteins | sample saktaG_4_FD_190145 | JGI IMG/M metagenome (GOLD analysis project Ga0268276, IMG submission 190145) | Saline water microbial communities from Sakinaw Lake, British Columbia, Canada - sak_2010_1_5_45m | ecosystem: Environmental > Aquatic > Non-marine Saline and Alkaline > Saline ...
TATGATCTCGAAAATAAATTTCGGCCTGGCCCTCTCGCCCTCGGAAATGAAGCTCTACACCTTCCGTTATGAAAACATCCCCAAAATAGCCGAAAGGTCCCCGGCCCGGGTAAGCTCCCTCAAAAGCCCTATCGTCCTGTCCCGGTCCTCAAAGGGATTTCCGGAGACCCCTCTCGCGGAGCTCTCTCCTCCGCCATCGATGGAAGAAAAAAGGGTGTCCATGATTCTGGTCAACCGGAACAAAAAAATAGCGATTATCGACGGCAGGCTGGTTAAAGAAGGCGACGTGATTGATCAAAACAGGATTGCCCGGATTGAAAAAGACAAGGTTCTATTAAAGAACAAAGAAGGTGAGAAATGGCTGAAATTAGAATAAACGCATCTCATTTGAGGGACGCACCGTCATCCGTATCCAGATTTCTCCTGCTCGCGCTTTTAACCATCTTCTTATCCTCGTGCGCCTATGCGGATAAGCTTTTTGAGCTCAAGAGAGAAGTACAGATACCCAAAGAAGCGTCCACCGAGTCACAGGCCGAAAGAGCGCCCCAACCATTGAAGACTCCGGATTTCGTTCCCGTGCAGGAAGACGTTTCTCCCATCAAAACACGCATCGTCGATCTTTCGGCTCGAAACACCCCCCTGCGGGATGTGCTTTTTATCATCGCAGACGCGACAGGCCTGAACCTGGTGATGGACCGGGATGTGAATCCCGACATTCCGATCACTCTGAATTTGAAAAACGTCACGGCTGAAGACGCTTTGAATAAGATCTTCAACGCTGTCGATTACTTATATACCGTCAAAGACAATATGCTGGCCGTAAAGGCTATGGAGACCCGGAGCTATGAACTGGGACACCCCGCTGTCATCCAGACCTACAGCACCGATCTGGGCGGCGATATTCTCGGGGCCGCCATGTCCGGGAAATCAGGCGGCGGCAGTCAATTGAAAGGCGTGATCTCCCAGAAAACAGAGAGCGACAAAAGCGCCTATAATTTCTGGGATGTGATTGAGAAATCCATTGAAAGAATGCTGGCCGCTCCTGGAGGAACGTCCCCGGCCGCACAGCAGAGTTTTTCCGTGAACCGTTTGATGGGAACCATTGTGGTGACCGCCACGAGAAAAAACCTGGAAAAAGTGGAGAACTACATCCATGTCGTCAAAAACGTCATCAACCGGCAGGTCCTCGTTGAGGCCAAGGTCATCGAAGTGACCTTGTCGGACAGCCTGCAATTCGGAATCAACTGGAATTCGGTGATCACATTCGACAGTCGTCAGGTATTAAGCATCGGAACGACCAATTTCGCCAGCGTCGCCGCCCCGACGACGTCGAGTCCGGTCTTTTTCGGCAGCACGACAGCGGGAGATTTCACCTCTCTCCTGAACGCCATACAGGTTCAGGGAGAAACCAGAATACTATCCAATCCCAGAGTCAACATCATGAATGGCCAGACGGCGGTCCTGGGTGTGGGAAGGAATACCTCCTTCATCTCAAAAGTTGAAACGACCCAGCAGAGCGTCGCGGGCTCCACTCCGACCATCACGTTTACCGTGGACACGGGCAGCGTGCTTTCCGGGATCATGATCGGCATCATTCCCTTTATCAGCGAAAGCGGTGAGATATCCCTGTCCATCACCCCCATCATTTCCGATCTCGTAAAACTGGACGCCCAGTACCTTGGCCAGACGGACAGTGCCGGAAACCGCCCCTATCTTATTCAGCTGCCCCAGATTGATCTCAGACAGCTGAGCACAACCGTGAAGGTCAGAAGCGGACAGATGATCGTCATCGGCGGGCTCATATCAAAGAGGGAAGTCCTTACAGACAGCCAGATTCCGGGACTAGGCGACATTCCCATTCTCGGTTATTTCTTTAAAAGCAGGGACAAAAGCGTGAAAAACACGGAGCTTGTGGTCTTGCTCCAGCCTGTCATTGTTTCAAGATAGCGGCAAAGCTGTCAGGATCAAACAAGGATTATATCTTATGGCAAGATTAAGGATCGGGGAGCTTCTTCTATCAAAGGGCCTCATCAATGAAAATCAGATTCAAATCGCCCTCGTTCAGCAGAAAATTACCGATGAACTTTTTGGAGATGCGGTTGTCAAGCTGGGCTTTGTGACATCGAAGGAGCTGGGGCAGGCCCTGGCTGAACAGGCCGGAATGGAATATATAGACCTGAGCCAGTATCCCGTCTCCGAAGACGCCTTGAAACTTATTCCCAAAGACGTTGCCGAAAGCACGGGCTTCATTCCCATTGAAGTGGTTGACGGGAAGCTGAGAATCGGGATCACGAATCCGAGCAATATCATCGCCATCGATAAAGTGGTCGCCCTCACCAGAACGCAGCCGAAAGTATACATGGTTGACCCCGACAACTTCAGGGAATCCCTGGAAAAGGGGTATTTCTTTCTTGAAAATCCCATCCAGCAGAATCGAAATAAAATCATCAACGAGATCAAAGAATCCGGAACGGCCAGCGGGTCAGAGGTCACATCGCTCACGGACATGATCTTCATGGACGGGGTCCGTCAAAACGCAACCGATATCCATATCACCCCGGCAGCGGATATCATTCACGTTTTCTACAGGATAGACGGCGTGCTGCGTTTCGGGCATGGTCTCCCGAAGGCCGTTCAGTACGGTATTGTATCGAGGATCAAAATACTCTCCAAGCTCGATATCGCCGAAACAAGATTGCCCCAGGACGGCTCTTTCTCATACGAGTTTTTGAATAAAAAGTATGACATCCGTGTATCGACCATTCCCACCATATACGGAGAAAACGTCGCGCTGAGAATCCTCGCCGGCACCGGTGCCCTGTTGAGGATTGACACGTTGGGTTTTGACGAGCAGGGCGAAAAGCAGATTAAGAATCTGTTTCAGAAGCCCTACGGCGTCATCCTGGTCGCCGGACCGACAGGATCAGGCAAGACCACGACGCTTTACGCCGCGCTGAGGGAAATCAATATTCTGGAAAGAAACGTCATCACCGTTGAAGACCCCGTGGAATATAAGCTGAGCATGATCAGGCAGACTCAGGTCAATGAGAAAGCGGGGTATGACTTTGCCTTCGCGGCCAGGAACTTTATGAGACAGGATCCCGATGTCATGCTGATCGGGGAAATCCGGGACGAAGAAACAGCAAAAATTGCCATCCGGACAGCCATCACGGGCCATCTTGTCCTTTCCACGATCCATACAAACGACGCGGTGACCTCCATACCCCGGCTGCTGGACCTCAAGGTGGATAAATTCCTGATGTCCTCTTCCCTGCTGGCCATCATCGCCCAGAGACTCGCGAGAAAATTATGCTCCTTCTGTAAAACAGCGCATGTCCTGAATGAGGATGAAAAGAGATTATTTCAAGACCATGGAATATCGGTCGAAAATGTTTTCAAAGCCAAAGGATGCAGCAAGTGCAACGGCGTCGGCTATGCGGGAAGGATCGTCCTGGGGGAGATCCTGGTTATCGACGATGAGCTGAGAGAACTCATCTATGCCGACGTTCCCATAACCGTCATACAGTCGGCGGCGGTTAAGAAGGGCATGGTGACGCTCAGGGCGGACGGCTTGAGAAAAGTGGCGCGGGGCATCACCTCCCTGGAGGAACTGAACAGGGTCACGGGATGAATCATTACCTGTACAAAGCCGTGGACGCTAACGGCGAGGAGATCAAGGGTATCCTGCCGGGCCTTGACGCGTCTGCCGTCCGCGTCAACCTGACGAACAGGGGTCTGTACGTTTTATATATCAAAGACTCGAGCAAGCTCCTCAAGATGGTCGAGGACAAACTCATCACCTGGAGAATCAAGCGAAAAGACGTCATAGAATTTGCATCCAATCTTGCCATCATGCTCCGTGCCGGTGTTCCTCTGCTGGAAGCCCTGGAAGATATTATTGCCACGACGACCAACGAATCGATGAAAACCATGCTCACGGACATCCGAAAAAACACGGAGATGGGCATTAAATTTTCCAATGCTCTGGATGTCCATAAAACCATATTCCCCGATATTCTCATCCGGCTGGCCAGGGTCGGCGAGGAAACGGGACGTCTCGATCAGAGTCTTTCGGAAGTGGCTAGCCATCTTCAAAAACTCGAGGATCTTTCCGCCACAGTGAAGCGGGCGCTTATCTATCCCTTCTTTTCGCTCATAACGACGGGAGCCGCCGTCGTTTTCTGGCTCGCTTATGTGCTGCCGAAAATTATGCAGGTCATCCTCGGCCTGGGTGTGAAGATACCTCTCCTCACGGTCATCCTCTACGAGGTGAGCAAAGTCACCGAGAAATTCTGGTATATCATGATCGTTATTCCCTTCCTGATCGCCATCGTTATCCAGTTTATGAAATTGAAGCTGTACACAAGATATTACTGGGACCTTGTGAAAATCAGGCTTCCCCTTGTCCGGCTGCTGCTTCATAATCGATTGCTTGCCCTTCTTGCCGAGCAGTTGAGGCTGCTGCTTTCCGCCGGGGTGACCATTGACCGTTCTTTTGACGTGGCCGCCGATGTCATGGGAAACGAGGTCTTCAAGCGGGCCATCATGAACTCCAAAAGAGACATCATGGCGGGGAGAAAAATATCCGATGCCCTGAGCACGCAAAAAATATTTCCGCCCCTGTTTATCAGAATGGTGGCCATCGGGGAATCCAGCGGCAATCTGGACCAGCAATTCGGATTCCTTGCGAACCATTATTACAAAATCGTGGACGATATCTCGGAGAAGGTGGGGAAAATGATCGAACCGCTCCTCATGATCATCCTGGGTCTTCTCATGGGACTCATGATCGCGGGCGTTCTGCTGCCCATGTATGATGTTTTCTCAAAACTGGGGTCTTAATCCATCATGAACTATCTGGAATTTTTTCATCTTCAGGAAGACCCTTTCGGGCTGACGCCCGACTCTTCCTATTTTTATCCCTCAAAGATGCATAACGATGTCCTGGCTTCTCTGGATTACGCCGTGGATCAGAAAGAAGGTTTTTCTCTTGTCCTGGGCGAGCCGGGGACAGGGAAAACAACGATCCTCAAAATATTCATCGACCGGTGGAAAGATAAAGCCGAGATAGCCCTGATCCTCACCCCCCGGCTGTCGCCTGAAGAACTCCTGCAGGCCGTCCTGGACGACCTGAAGATCAACCTTGGAACGGCGAACAAGAACGAGATGATCAAGGCGTTCAGAGATTTTCTCATCGACCGTTCCCTCTCCGGCAAAAGGGTCATCATCGTCGTGGATGAGGCGCAGAACCTGTCAGACCCGTGCCTCGAAGAGCTGAGGCTTCTGTCGAATCTGGAGACGGACAAGGAAAAGCTTCTGCAGATCATCTTGGTCGGACAGCCTGAACTCCAGAGGCGGCTCAGGTCCGAGGGGCTGCGGCAGCTGGATCAGCGAATCACCATCCGGGCCGACTTGAGGCCTCTGACCCTTGAGGAAACATCCGACTACATCGCTTTCAGGCTGATCAAGGCCGGCAAGGGCTCCGTTATCTTCGACGAACAGGTCAAAAAAGACATCTACAGGCTCTCCGACGGGATCCCGAGGCTCGTCAATCTCCTCACGTCGAGAGCCATGATGGTCGCCTATATCGGAACGGCTCACCACATCCGGAAGAAACATGTTCGGGATGCCGCGAAACACATATCGAACAAACAGGCAAAGATCATCCCCCGAAGACTGATCGGATATGCGGTCTTCGGCCTGCTCATCGCTTCTTTGATACCCGCTTCCATACTCATGTATAAAAAGTTTTATGATTATCAGGATTATAAAAACAAAGCCATCACGCTCTCGGAATCCGGAATTCAAAGTGAAGCGTCCCGGGACACGGCCGGAGGAATCCGTTCATCCGATGCCCTGAAAAGAAATAAACCCGAGCAGAAAACGCCTCCGGAAATTCAGAAAAAAGCGTTCGTGACCGCTTCCGCCGCGAGATTGAGAGAAAAACCATCTTTGCAGGCAAGAATCGAACGGGTTATTCAAAACGGAGAAAGCATCTACATCATTGATGAATGGACGGAAATAAGCGGGAGAAAGTGGTTTAAGATAAAGACCGCTGACGGAAAGGAAAGCTGGATCGCATCCTATATTGTTAAAGTGGGGTCACCGCGATAGCCGCCACACCCGGTCGTTCGCAAAATTCCAGAGTTCAGAATTCCGGTCTTCCACAGACATGACCGCCCTGTATAAATCGACCGCTTCACGTCTTTTCCCCTGCTTTTCAGCAAGCCTCGCCAGACCGAGATAACCCTGGACATCCCCCTTATCAGCAAGCCGGGTGTAAAATTCGCGCGCCTTATCAAACGCATTGCTTTTCTCATGCAAAAGACCGATGTTCAGCAGGACATACCGGTTTGACGGTTCCATCGAGAGCGCTCGAAGGAGATAGTCCTCCCCCTCCTTATATCTGCCGAGCTGGCTATGGGCAATGCCCATATTGATAAGCGAATAAATATAATCCTTGCGGATTTGAAGAGCTTCTCCGGCATACCTGATCGCCTCATCATAGGAACCCAATTGGATGAGGGCGCTGGATATATTGTTCATGACGACGTAATTTCGGGGATCGACGGTCAGTACCATCTTGTAGTTTGATACGGCTTTTTGATAATCCTTCTGCATCTCATAGGTTCTTGCCGTGTAGAGATAGACGTCCTTTTCCTGCTTGGATATTTTTTCACCCATCCCATCCTGCGACTCCGCCTCCGCGCCGGATGCCTTCTGCTGCTTCATCTCACGCAGGGCGCCGCCTGAGTCCGCCGCGGTCTTCTTCGCTAGTCTTTTGGGCGCCGCCTTCTTACGAGCGGGGGCTGTGTCTTCGCTCTTCGCTGATTCCTTTTTTTCGGCCGTCCGCGTGTCCCCCTTTTCAGCGACCCGCGAAACAGGTGCAGCAGGCGCCGGTTCGCGGACGGGTTCGGCAGGCGCGGCCATGGGGGGGCGGGGAGGCAGCGGCTTGGCAGGTTTATCAAGAAAATCGATCAGAAAGAGGGCGCCCAGGCCGGAGACGGCAACGATCAGAACGGCCGCAAGCAGCAGGGTCATTTTATTTTTTCTTTTCCGCTCCGCTGTATCCTGCTGCACGGAATCCTTCAACAGAGGGGGGACATCCCTTTTGGGTTCCTGCTGCTTGACTTTGGAAAGCAAATCCGTGATGAGGCTCATGGCTCCTCGCTGACTCCGTGTCCTTCAATAGACCGGACTTTGAAATGCAAAGATTGATCTTTGTTGTTCGAACCCGGTGACGGTTCTCCCTGATTCGCCGCTTTTCTTTTTCTCAAGCCCTCTTTCTTCAGTACCCGGTAGATTTTCCAGGAATAACCAATCTTTTTGTCGTTACTCGTGGCGTTATAACATCCGACCGCCTGCCAGGTATAGCCCCATTTGTCAATGCACCCCTTCAGTATTCCGGCTCCTGTCATCACATTATAACAGGGGTCTGACAGGAGCTCCTTTCTGTTCAGCTTCAGCTTTTCAATCCACGCGGAGTTCACCTGCATCACGCCCAGATCTGTTGAGCCGTTTTTGTTGACGTTTACAGCCTTTGCATTCAGTCCCGATTCTACCTTGGCAATCGACTGAAGAAGGCCGGGATTAATGCCATACTTTTTCCCCGCCTCCTCAAAACAAAAAGCATCCGCGGACCGCGGCAACAAAAAAGGCACCCAGGCAAAGATCACGATCCCGAGTACCGCGGCTTTCAATCCGTCAGAAAGACTCCCGATGCTCAAAAGACATTACCATCCACGATAAGAACAGATATCCCGGACAAAATCCGTCCACCAATAAACCTTCCGCCGATCCCGCCAAAACATCCATTCACGGAAGAACGGAATGCCTCCAGCCGCTTCTCTCTCCTTCGGAACAGCATTGACGAAAAATATTATAATTGCAAAATATTTTCATTTCAAGTAGTCATTTAAAATATTCCACTGAAGCAACAGCTGACCGGCAGGATCATGCCCACAATACTGCTCGTAGAAGATGATATCGCTCTGAGGAAGCAGATTCGCTTCTCTCTCGAAGGGGATTTCAGCATATTAGAGGCTGAAAACCGCAAGGAGGCCGCGGAGCTCTTAAAGAGTCATCCCATTGATGTGGTCATCCTCGATCTTGGCCTGCCTCCGTCCGGGGATTCCCCGGAAGAAGGTCTGATCATTCTTTCGTCCATCCTCAATCAATATTCTTCCAAAGTGATCATCCTCACGGGCCAGAAAACGGAAGGCATCGCTCTGGAATCCATCAAATCAGGCGCTTTCGATTATCTTATGAAACCGGTCAGCATGGAAAAGATCCTTTTTTCCATTGAGAGAGCGATCCTGTTCAAAAACGTGGAGGAGGAACTGGAGAAGCAGGGGATAAAGAAAATCACGCTTGACGTGGAGGTGGGAAAAGGACTTCAAACCCTCCGGGACGAAGCGGACAAGCATGTCATCTTGAAAGTGCTGAGGGATACAAATTTCAACATCTACCAATCGGCAAAGATATTGGGAGTCAAAAGAGAGAGCCTCTACTACTTTCTCAAGAAGTTCGGTCTGAAGAGAAGCCATGAATCTTGAACTCATTTATCCCGTCTTCATACTGACCGGTCTCGTCATTATCGGCGTTTTGATCTACCTGCGGTATCTGACCCAGCGAGCGATGCGGACGGTTCTTGAAATGATCGATCTCAACACAAAATTGGAATACGACCTGCACCAGTTTCTGTCAGAATCCCTGCCTCTGTTTGAAAAACTGAAAATCGATGATTTTTTCTATACGATCCACTGCCTGGATACGACTCTCCAGAAATCAAAATCCCGTCCGGGAAAGCCGTTTGAAAAAAACATTCAAAGAAAAGATTATCAGATCACCATCGGTATCGTGCCCCGTCATTCAAGAGGGGAGCAGGATTTTCTCAATGCGATTGTTCTCGAAATTCTTTCCGTCATTATAGAAATGAACGTCCTCATAAAAATAAAGGTCATCCACGAGGCTTTATATAAATTTTCAAAGCTTCAGACCTTCATTCTTCACGATGTCAAGAACCTCGCCCAGTTCATCGGGTCTCTGTCTTACAACGTGCACCACCTGGAAACCGAAGAAAAGAAGGATCGTTTTATTGACTATCTCAAAGAGACCCTGCCTGTGATCTCAAGGAGCGGCTCAAAGATCATCGGTTTGCTGGAAATGCACGGGGAAGCCGATGATGAAAATTCCCCCGGAACAAGCGTTGACCTGAATGCGCTGCTGGAGAATCTGGCAAAAAACTATAAAATGCCCTGCGCCGTCAAAGGACAGGCCATCATTCAGGCAGAGGAATACATGCTCGTTTCGATCTTCGATAACCTTCTCAAAAATATATATGAGAAGTCGCTCCAGGAATCCGGCGTGTCCTGCCATGTTGAACTGGAAGATCTTGGAGACCGCACAAGGGCTGTCATCTCCGATACGGGGAGTTTCACGGCGGAGAGGAGCCGGCTTTTCGAACCCTTCTACTCCACAAAAAAGGGGGGGCTTGGCATCGGCCTTTATCAAGCCAAAAACGCCGCCCTCACCATGGGAGGTGATATCCGCATCCTGCCCCGTACCTCCGGTGTCGCCTTTGAAGTGATTCTGCCGAAACCTGAAGAGGGGTAAAATTCTTTTACTCTTGATAGGTTATGATTCTTAGATTAGATTTACGTGAAAATTGTGATCATGCGGATGGTTTGTGAAAGATACTGTCTAAAATGGGAGGAGGCAACCATGAGAAAGTTCTTGAAAAAGGGGAATCAGAGAGGATTCACCCTTGTTGAACTCGCCATCGTACTGGTGATCATCGGGATCATTCTGGCCGGAATTATCAAAGGGCAGGAACTCATCACCAATGCAAAGATTAAAAGGCTATACAACGCGCAGAAGGAAATAGCCGCCGCCGTTTATACCTACTATGACCGCTACGGGTTCTACCCCGGCGACGATCCCCAGGCCGCGGCCAAATTTACGAACCCCGCCGTCACGAACGGAAACGCGAACGCCCTGATCGCCGTCGGCGCCGCATCAACAGCGCCGAACTTTGCCTGCACGGCGACGGGAACGGAACAGTGCGATCTCTGGTCCGAACTGAAGCAGGCGGGCATCATCAGCGGGAGCGGATTTACGAACCCGACGCATCCTTACGGCGGCGCCATCGCGGTATCGTATTACAACATGCCCGCTGTCGCCGGCGGTACGGCCCTTTTGCAGCACTGGATCCACATACAGAACATCCCCTATGACGTGGCGCAGATACTCGATCGGCAATACGACGACGGAAACGCCGGCACCGGCACCATAAGATCCAACGCCGGTGATTACATGACGGCGACCACGGGCGTTTTTCAGGTCGGGTTCAAGCTCTAAGCTTGCTGCTTCGATCCATGAAACCTGGACGTCTACATCAACTTTAACCTGAAAGGGGAAGCATGGGCTTCCCCTTTTTTAATCCCGATCCCCGCTTGTCCTCCAGAGATTTTATGGCATGGTCTCTTGAATTGTTATCGGGAATAATACATAATGCGAAAAATCACGTTCCGATGCCGCCGGGAGAAATTCATGGAGTGTCCGGTTCCGGTCCCTCGTAAGAAAATTCAAAAAGCCTCTTCCCTGTCAAGCCGGGTCCGTCATCTGCTGAAGTCCGGCTCCATGAGGGGTTTCACGCTCGTCGAACTGGCCATTGTCCTTATCATTGTCGGACTGCTCATTGGGGTCGGCGCGAATATGATCGGCCCCCTGACAAAAAGGGTGAAACTCAACGAGTCAAGAGATGATTTGAACAAGGCCAAAGAAGCCGTCGTGTCCTTCTCCATGAGCCGGGGCAGACTCCCATGCCCCGACGTCAACAATGACGGCCTTGAGGATCTCACCGGTGCGGTCTGCACGGCCTGTCCAAATCCCCCCTGCCGCTTTCCAAACGTCACCCTCAACATAAAAGGAACAGATGCCTGGCAGAGTTTTCTCCGATACGACGCCGTGGATACGCTGACCCCCACAACTATCAATTCCCAGAACTACTGCGTCGTTCTTTATGAAACCATCAACAACGCGGGCATCGGCGCGAACACCATCCTGCCCATCGTCACGAACACGGCGGATCCGGACGACAACCAGATCACCACGGCGGGCAATGGTTACACCGTGGCGGCGGTTATCATCAGCACCGGTGAAGACGTGACCCTCACAGGCAAGAACAGCAATAACAACAGGGAATACGAAATGGCATCCAACCCCTTTGACGACGTCGTCAGAAACGATCTCGTCGCGGAGATACCCTTGGGTGAGTTGATGGGTAAAGGCTGCAACAGCGCGAATACGGTTTTGAAAGTGTACATACCCGCGGGACGGTCGGCAAAAATTCCCAGCGGAAGCGGAACCTGCCTCGATGGAGGAGCCGCGGTATTTGCCTACCTCCCCCTGAACAGCAATGTGGATTACTGGAACGCCATCGGCTGTCCGGCGGCCCCCACGGCGAGTTACACCTTTCAGACGCTCGCCACGACGGACTGGAACGGACCTGGCGGAACCCGGAGAAACGGAGAAGTCAACGCGGACAACACGGATCATTAAAGACCGGGGCATCCCCGTGAGACGGGGATGCCGGGCACGGGCAGGAACACGGTTCATAATAACATCTCAAACACGGGACGGCCGCCTGACATGAATCCTTCGCAGTACAAAGGATTAAGACATCACTTCCTCATCATCGCATCCCTGATGATCGTCCTCCCTGTCCTGATTCTTTCTTATGTCTTCTATCAGGAAAAAGTTTCCTTCGATTCTTCTCATCTCATTGTTTTTGTCTTTATTCTTCTTCTTATTCTCGCAGGAACGACGGCCCTGCGTTTCATCTTTGACAGGATATTTGACATCGCAGAATCCCTGAAAAAAGCGAGCGATTCGGGGGAAACGGTCTCGACAGACCCAAAAAAGGATTCGGCCGAGCTGGACGACATCATCTCTTCATTCAACCATCTTCAGCACAAATTTGAACAGGCAAGGGAACAGGTCAGGCAGAGGACCCTCGAATTGGGCGCGGTAAAGGACATCGGGGAAATCGCCGTCAGAAGTCCGGACGTCGATGAATTGCTGATGGCCTTCCTTGACAAGGCCCTCACCATGACAAAGGCCCAGAAAGGCTCCCTGTTTGTTGTTGAGCCTGATAACAGATGGCTTCGCCTGGTCGGCTCAAGGGGGAACGACC
>Ga0268276_1003471_pt1 | contig 12196 bp, 1 predicted proteins | sample saktaG_4_FD_190145 | JGI IMG/M metagenome (GOLD analysis project Ga0268276, IMG submission 190145) | Saline water microbial communities from Sakinaw Lake, British Columbia, Canada - sak_2010_1_5_45m | ecosystem: Environmental > Aquatic > Non-marine Saline and Alkaline > Saline ...
TTAAATGTCTTTCAACATTTGCCCTGGTCTCATTGAGCACATCCTCTTCGCTTCTTAAGTTTATCCTGCTCACCTTCGCGGGCGCGCTGCTGCAGCCATATACGCAGATAACGATAGTAGCCATCACGGCTATATATATGAAGAGGTTTCTTTCCTTGGATCGCATGAGTTGATGCATAATATCATGTTACCAAATTCCAGCCACTTGTCAATAAATAACAGGGGCCGCAATAACTTGAGGCGCCAATTTGGCACATCAAGCACAACTACACCACCTACGCCGGGCCGGTGTAGTAAGAAGCTAGATTAGTTGATCGGAAAATACTGATGGGATATGATGAAAAAAGAAAAAGAATCAGGTGCCTATATAAAAAGCGCCTGCCCGCCTGAAGTCATTTGCTTGCTGGCAGGCGGGCCTGACCCCTTTTATGGATATGTTACAACGATCTCAGAGCTGCGGCTTGCGCGAGATATGCTTCGCGCGCCTCGGTAGGATTTATGCGTCCCGTCCTGGGTAATATTCTTATAATGCCCTGCTTCAGATCGGCTGAAGTAAACGGTTGTACATTATCGCCTGCGGTCACATAATCCATGAACGCATTCAGGAGACTTACCGTATCGTCGTCCACTTGATCATATACTATTCTGAAGGCAAGGCTATATAACATCACGAACGGAACATAAGGTTCGCTAGGATTTATCTGTACGTTCAGGATCGTCCCTGCCAAGTCCTTTACGCTTGTATTAGATGACTTCGCAGCGGCCGCTTTTATGGCGTCGAGAGTTTCGTCTCCGGCGATAGTAACAACGGCTGCATTTTCATCGTTTAATCTGGACCTTGCGATACGGATCTGTTCGATCAGTTTTTCGCCTTTACCCCTCGCGACTATAAACTTTCCGCCGTAATGCTCTTCGAGGTAGGCCTCTGCGGCCTGGGCGACGTCTGTCGTATCGGACTCCGGATCAAGCCCAGTATCGTGGGCAATGATTATTGGCTTGCGTTCTATATTAGGTAGACCTATGCTGCCAATAGTGTTTTCTAAAGCTGTCAGCTCAACTTTCATTCTTTGAACGATCGCCGGCGAAATAGCCGTGCCCTTTTGCTGGAGAACTTTGGCGATTATTCTTTCGACTTTTTCGCTGACGGGTAAACTGGCATATGTATCTATCGACGAAGTCCCTGTCAATTCCGTATTGGTCGGCTCTACTATGGCCTTAGCGGTACTCTCCGGTGGCGCTGTCATGGTAGCAATGGGCTTTGGCGTATTTTCTTGTGAAAGCTCGACCAGTTTATCCAGATGCTTGTTGGCCTCTTCGACAAAATCCGCGAATGCCTGAACATTCTTGTCAATATTTTCGGGTTTGCTATTGTCTATCTCCACCATGACTCCAAGCCGCTTGGCTTCGCTTAAGGCTGCCAGTGTGCCGGCGGCCTGCGCTTTGGTAAATTCGGAAAATGTCCGCTTTGCGCCGTAATTTTCTTCTGAACCCGGAACCACTATGTTGTTATTACCGTACTGCGAAAAACGCACGATCGTAAAGAAGCCCGAATTCTCACCCTGCGAGAAACCTTGCTGTTTGGCATGCAGAATGCACGGCGCCTCTTCTCCCAGAGTATCTACCCTGAAGTTTGTTTGCGTGAACGCCAGACGCACGCTTTTGCGCCATGAGTTCAGCGATTCTGTGAGGGACGGCTGCAAAGCGAGCTTTTTGAATATCATCATGGTGGCATAATCACGCCCGTGTTCCGTAACTGCCAGATAGGTAAGGGCCGCGTATTTCGCGGCGGCGGTCGAACTGCCCAGGCTCTTCAACGCCTCTTCAAGCCTTGCCTTGCTTATCCTGCCTTCGCTCTCTTCACCTATAGCCGCTTCATAATTGAGCGTTATTGCGCCGGATGTGGTTGTGTACGCAGGGTTGAATGCCGGTACGCCGTTCTTAAGATAGAGCTCCTGCGCCCTCTTATACGATTCCACCCCGGGCTGATTGACAGGGTTTATATCCATAAGATATCCGGCGATAGCCGTAGCGAATTCGCTTAATTTAAGGAACGCCCCGAAGTCCTCGTAGTTGACTTTACCGGGAGATGAATTGGGAAGAGTTATTGTAAATACCGGCAAATCGTAGGATTTGAGCTTCCTCACGGCGCCATCGAGTCTTGTATCACTTGCTCCAAGTTTAACGCGCACGAAGAATCGTTTCTGGGTATAGACTTCGGGATTTACGGCAAACGCTTCATGGTCTATGACAACGCTTGACCTTTCATTTGTCTTGCCCAGACTCTCCGTATCCAGCTGGCCATACCATGGCCCGTAGCCCGCGATCTCGTCAGGGAGTACCAGCGTCGGGCGATTGCGCCCTTCAAGCTGCATCGCGTACTTGAACGCGCCGTACTGGGCCGCGGCATTATCCGCGAAATATGGGTTCTTTGCCGTTTCCTCCATGCCCTGTGCGCCATTTAACACTTTATTTACATTCCCAATATCTTCGCTCATGATCATTGCCGGCAGTATTCCGACGGCGGTATCCCATGAGTAACGCCCGCCGGTGTTCGGCTCGATATAAAAGACATTGGAAAAGCCACGCTTCAATACTTCCGTTCTGAACGGCTCTCTGACTTTTTCGCTTACGGTTAAAACTGTTTTTCCGGAAACTTTACTAACCGATGCCTTACCACTATCTGTAATAAGGGTAAATTTCTCTGCGACTTCCTTTTCGCTTAAACCAGTCCTCTTCATCGCGTCGTCAAAGAATAATTTATATCCGGAATGGACTTCGCCTGTTGTCATAGACTTTGACAGGACCACAAACCTCGTGGTCTTATAAGGCAGCGTTTCTTTAAGCTGTCCGATATACTCCTCGTCAGTCGTATCTATGATATGGATATTCGGCGCTTTTTTACTGACGCCAAAAATAGCGCTTAATGTCTTGATGCACTCTACCGACCCTCCCTGGCCGATAAACACGATGTCCGTCGTTACGCCCTTTGCTATTTCTTCCGGATCTTTCGAGTCTTTTCTCGCTTTTTCTTCCTGCACCTGTCGCGCAAAATCGGCCATATCCTGCATCATACTTGCCATCGGGCCGTTTCTCCAGGCGCCAAGATTCATCCATCCGAGCATAGTCTTTCCACCGTCGACAAATTGCTCAGTCGCCCATCGGCCTGTCTGCGTGGCCATCGTACTTATTATATTCGTCATCCGTGCCACTAATTCATCCGACAGGGCCACCGGCAGCTCCACTGTAACACCAGGTGCTTTTTTAGCAATCTCTCTCTGCGCGGCTGCATCAATTTGCATGGATATGAGCTTCTTTATATTAGCAGGCTCATATCCGGCTTTCAACATCTGGTCGGTCACATTGCTGATATCCGACCTATAGTCCGCGGCCTCAAGCAACTCAACTTGCGTCTGAAGCGCCAAGGCTTCTGCCCTTCTCATATCTCTATATTTGACGTTCCCGATATTCTGTCCATCAATGTCGTCTGCAAAGAGCTGAACATAAAAACGCAGGGTTTGTGACGTACCTGCCGGCCTTATCGTAATATAGTTTCTGCTCTTCGTAAACGGGTCTCCCGGTTTTAAATCAGGGTCGGCAAAGAAAAATCTTATGCCTTCATCCGGAAACCCCGCATAATGCTGTTCGTCATATTTCGCTGTTTTGAACTCAATAGCGCCTATCACCGGCAAACCGGCCAACATGAACGGACTTCCTGTGCCTACCTTCCCATTGGCCTCTTTCATCCAGGCCTGCGCCTGTTTCAATAAATTCATCTTCTTCGTAATACCTTCCGCGCCTTTAAAAGCGCCCACCCTCGGCATTGGCTTATTGGCTGTGGCAAAATAACCCACGCCAGGGTTAAGGTATATATTGTCTAATAATCCAAATAATGTTGTTCCTTTAGATTTCGCGTACGCCGTGACTTCCGCCAGCAGTAAAGCTGCGAACGCCCCGTCCTTATCATTAACGTGGCCGTCATTCGCCAGGATCTCACCTTGTGCTATAGGCCCTCCGAGGATACTGAAGCCGTTGCTCTCTTCCGCGCCGCCAAGATTAGTCTTACCGGCAGCACGCGCTTCTTGGCAGAATTCGGCTATCAGGCTGAACCCGACCCATGAACGTTTACCGTTAAGGTAGTCACCGGCCTCTTCGCCTTCCTTATTCTTCATCTCACCCAATGAATCCACGCCAAACAATTTTCCTACCCGCTCCAGCGCGTCGGTGGTAACATGTGAAAATGTGATATATTTGTTGCCGGCGTCCGGTAATTTTCCGCCGTTAAGTTCGGTCTCACGCTGCATCCGGTACCACAAAAGAAGCGTCCACGCGTCATTCGCTGATAATAGTTTATATTTACCAAAAAATTTCTGCTGCGGCTCCGGGACCTTAACTATCAATCCGGCCCTGTCAGCATCCGGATCCGTGCCGATCAATATATCAAGGTCATCGAATGCCCGCTGCCCGTGTTCTTTTACAAATTCACGCACGGCTATGTCGGCGGATATAGGGTCTCCGGGGTCCGGCTGTTCACCCCAACCAAACGCCGGAAACATGCCATTCATTTCTTGCAACGAACTTATGACTTTGGTATCCGTAAAACCCAGTTCTTGTAATAACCTCGGGACTGCCCTGTATCCTGCGCCATTAAATGCGGCATATCCTACTTTTACCCGGGGAGCGTATTGCCTGACTACGTCTCTATCAATGATGAACTTCTTAACCTGCTCTACGTGTAAAGTGTGCATATCTATCAACTGTCTGTGGTATTTTCCGTCTTTATAATCCTTGCCGACGATGCGTTCTTTGCCGCCCAACCATATCAGTTGGCCGTCTTTGGCTTCCTCAATCGGTTTCAATTGTATATCTTTTGTTGTCACTCCTTTAATAGCGTCTACAATGGCATCTCTCATGTTGCCTGCAAGCTGCATGCCTGTATAGTTGGTGATCTTGTAGCCGTTATAATTTGAGGGGTTGTGGCTGGCGGAGATCAATATGCCAAGATCTGCCCTGACGTTTTTCGTAGTGACAGCGAACGAAAGCTCCGGGAACGGGCTCGCTTCGTCAAACATATAAATGGTGAATTCGTGGCCTTTTGTGGAATGCGCCAGGAAAGATTGCGCTATAAGCTCCGCGAACTGTTTTCCGGCGATACGGCTGTCATAACCGATAGCTACCTTATGCAGTCCGTTCTTTTTAGCGTATTGAATCACGCCTGCCGTCTTTATCAGCAACACTATGTCATTTATCGTGTTGGGTCCTTTCAAGATACCGGCTCCGGGCCCGTATTGAGCCAGTTTTTTGAGCGCTTCTTCCGTAAGCGCGGCTTTTTCACGTATACCGGCGGTGCCGAATGTGACATCCTGCCTGAATACATCCACTATGTCAAACCAGTTACCATCCTGGATGGCTTGTTTAATTGCATCAAGTATAGCCAGCCTGGTCATCGGAGATACCCTGTTTATATGCTCATCCGTGACCCACGCTTCAAGGTTCTTGTAGGTGGCCTTTGCACTTTCATATATCTCGTCGGTTATTTCCCTGGAGTCATGCTGCGCTGTGAGATATTTTTCTACTTCCGTCTTTGCGGTGCGTAACAACGCCTTTACATTCAAATCTTTCATCTTCAATGCTAACCTCACATTATTCGTCGGCGCTATTTTTTCGATCGCCTCTTCGGATAACCCCGGATTGTCGATATCCGCTTTTTCGTGTTCCAGCGCCTCTCTTATCAGCTCCACGCCGTTGGAAAACAACAGAAGATGAAGGAAGTCATTCTCATCCATATATACGTACTTCCTTGTGACGCCCGGATGGAATATCAGATCCGCCGCGCTCGGCACCCGGGCCTCTATCTCTTTTCTCAGGCCTTTGATTATAACAAAATTTAACCCCGATTTCCCGATAATTTTATAGAGTTGAGCGACATTGTCTTCCTGAGTATCGTTTAAAGAGTTTAAGCCGCATTCCCATACCGGCAGAATTTTGTCGGAGCTGATAAGCCTCTGATAATCAGGGAGAAATGTAAAGGCTTTTTTAGCCATCACGAGTTTCGCTATGGCGCCATTTACGGTCGCCTCGCCCTTCATTTCATTTGCTAGCAGAACCTGTGACGCGGATATGCCATAAGTTCTCGTGCCATGTTCGGTGAGGGTAAGCTCTCCGCCCTTCCCACGTATCGCGCCGGTACCGTTTCTCTCAGCGCTTAATTTCGCCGCTGCCATGCTTATCAGCATAAAATCTATCACCCCTTGCGGGACGCCGAGATCGACAAGGATGCCTTTGACCGTGTTTTCGTCATGTTCATATAACTCCGCCAGAGATCTATAAGTGATAGTGCCATCTTTTTCCACAATGATCAGTATATCGTTTAATGCTAATCTACTGCCTTGAAGGTAAGATGCTAGCTCATTGGCCTTTGTCAGATCGACATTTTTATCGCTCTTATTTATTATTACAACATCCCCGGTAAGTTGCGCGTCTTTAAGCTTGACTGCCCCTCTTATCCTTAGCGATTTCAGGACCAGGTTCGATCCTTCAGGGCCCCTGACACTAGCATTACCAAATGAATCTACCAGGTTCTGCAATTCATTCCAGTACATTTCGTCATCAATTACATCAAATTCAGGAGGTTCGGTTTTTCCTTCTCGGTCGTGCAGCATCCAGTCGGTAGTATCCAAACGGGTATAATAGTCACTATAGAACTGCATCCATCCGTCAGAACATGTCTTATTAGGCGTGAAAAACTCTGTCCTAGGCACATTCACGCAATAAACTATCCGGTCTATACCATATGGGCTCAGAATATCTTTAACTCTCGGATCCTTGCTAGTCAGGAAGAATTCGTTGAGATTAAGCATTGCGGTCCCTATCGCGCCGTCAAGCGGTATGTATTCTCTTCCGTCAGTGCTTACCTTTCCCGCCTTATCAATAAGAGTGGGGCTTATGATCCTGCAAAACTCCTCTTTCGTTATGATCTCCTTACCATTACCGTCTCTTAATTCCAGTAATTCTTTCAGGATGTCATGAAGAACGGTAGTATTTATATAAAATATATTCGTGTTGAAAGGCTGTTGTCCGGATTTCCCTAAACCTCCCGGCAGCCCTGCCTTATGAAATACGGGCAATTGTTTCGCGCTCTTTGCGTCCCCTTCTTCCATTTGGGCCGGCACAAAGGTTATTTCATTTCCCTCTTTTATGACCCTGACTCCGTCCTTGCCGCCTTTCTTATCTATCGGCATGGCAAGCGTAGTTAATTTTACTATAGGCCAATGCTTACGTGCCATTTCGCCCGCTACATAAGGATCGGCATGGCTATTCGGATTATCTCCATTATAGAAAACGCGTATGTGTGTCTTGCCGTCCTCTTTCTGGGTATCCAGTGCGCTATTAAAAAAGGAATCGTATAAAAACAGGAATCCAAATTGGCCGTGGCCGCCGGGTTGACGTGTCGCGTGCGGGGACAATGATATATTGCCCATGTTTTTTTTGACTGCCGGCAGGTCCGCCTGCTCAATCATATCAAGGATGTTTATGCCTAATTCCTGCATGACCCTGCCGTAAGTCTTTTTACTTTTCTTCCCGTCATCAACGCGGTCATCAACGCGGTCATCCAGGCAATAGGTATTCAACAATGTATCGTAGGCTTCCTTTGACTGCCAGTTGACGAGAGGCTGGAACCTTATATGAAGGAACTTACACTGCCTTGCCAACTCAATGACCTGCATTAGTTTAAGTTCCGCTATGCTTACGAACTCTTTTTTACCTTTATATTCTACATCGAAACCGATATCTGTCCCCTTGGCTGTCATTCTTATGTTTTTAATCTCTTTGGGTGACTTGCCGGCTGCCTTAGCACGTTCCTGAAGCCATTTAAGACGGCCGAAATTCTCGCCTATGCCGCCGTCAAGGGAGTTGATTGTAAGCACAATATCATTCGCCGCTTTTAGCCTATTTGTTTCAGTCTTTAATTTCGGGTATTCTTTAGCTATTAATTTCTCCATCGCTTCTTCGGTCAGGCCTAATCTTGCCCTCTCAGCCGGAGCCAACTCTAACAACATTGACATGAGTATGAAGTTAGGATCGATGCCGTCAGGATCATATTTAGGATGCTGTATTATGGAAAGGTCTGTTATTATCTTGGGCGATGGTTTATTTCTTTTAAGGTACTGTGACCATATTTGACCAAGATACATCACATCTACATCCTTAAGATTAAACATCTTTTTGGCCTCTTCCAGCAGATGCGGCGTTATCGAGTCGAAATATGTCATGGTCCTTATTTCCAGGGTATCGTCAAGAGCGCTAAGGATATTATCGTCTTTGTGTATTTTTGAAGGCCCGACTATGCGCCTCTCTAACAGTTCGGCTATGCGATGCACTTTTAATGATATATCACCTGCATCTTCCCCATGTTCCGCTTTTGTCCCCGGTGCCGCAATGCTCCGAACCGTATATTCGGCTAATTCATGCATAAGAAGGGTAGCCGCTTCTCTCAGTGATTCAGAAGAGCCATCTGCCAACAATTCATCAATTTCAGTTTGGCCTGTATATATGCATTTATTGTTGAGGCTGTAGTGCCCGAAGTTGGATCCCGGCCTGGTCATGAGTATGCCCGGGATGCGTATGCCGGGGATCTGGTCTTTCGGCTGTACGAGGATTACCTTAAAGTCGGAACTAGGCTCTAGATTTTTTAGGAGATTCTCTTTTGTAAAAGCATTTATTAATCGCTCGTCTGAACCAGCATTAATAAGTCCGTCTTCCAATATGGATCGGAAAACTTCATCATCCAGATCGTTTACGATACTTTTCAAAAGGGTTATTATCTGAATGTATCCGGCGTTGCCCGTCGTTGATTTTCCGTCATCCCATATAGTGGTTTTCTTAGTTTTGTAGTCCCTTATGATCGGATCGATACTATCGTCGCCTAGCGTTGCCTTGACACTCTTCTCTCTCACGCTCGTATCCGGCGCCTTTACTTCGCCTTGCGCCGGTTTATCCTGCGCTGGATTCTGGAAGGTATCGAATACCTCGTCGAACACGCTCTTGAAATTCGGGTCAGCGATAATGCGTTCTGTTTTGTCATGAACGAAATTTTTAAGCGTTCCTGCCGTTTGCCTCATAGCCGCAATATACGCGTTCCTGACGATCTCTTTATCGGCAGGAATATTGTATTTCTTAGCATATTGAAGCGCCCGGTAGATCCAATTCTTGAGATTGAGCCCAAGCCATCGGTCTTTCATCGCAATGGTTGTACCATGTAAATCAGACCGTAAAACTGCCTGGCTGACCCTGTTTAATTGTTTTTCGTCAAGCCCTATCGCCCACGCTATCGAAAACGGCGCGAGCATATTGCCCTTGACACTTTTCGTGTCGGCTGTAGCTCCCGTATCCGAGAGTATCTCTTCCAGCGGCGTGCGCTGGTTCGTAAGTATCTTGATGTAAGGCGTCTCTACTTCTTTCGTGATGTTGGGGCATATCACTATATATGACACGCCCTGTTTTTCCAATAGCTTGGTTATGCCTTCGGAATGGAAGCCTCCGGTCACCAGCACGGAAATGCGGGCGTCTTCCTTATTCATCGCGTTGAGCGTATTATCGACCAGCGCCTTATCGCGCTTTATCGCTATGGAATAAAAGTCTTCGAGTTTCGGCATGCTCTCTTTTACGGCCTCGGATGGCTGGTCTACTTCATACGCAAATCCATAGCGCCCAGACATCTTGTTTATAAAGGAGGCAAACGCTTCATGGCTGAATTCGTCCCTGTGCTCTTTGTAGTAATCGAAATCGCCGTTTAATAACTTTATATTGGCCAGGCCAAGGAGCGTATTTATGTGCCTGGACAGCCTCTCGAGCTCTCTCTGGTCATTATTGGCGAAGATCTTCTCTTTCAGGGCTTCTTCGAACTTCTTTATATCGTCGAAGAGATGCTCATTCTCTATCCTGGAATATACGGGATTATAGATTATGTAGTTGAAGAGGTTCGGATATTCCGACGAGAGAGAGATCCCGTATTTCACGGCAAGCGCCCTTAGATAATCGTAATATTCGGCCGAGGAGATCTTTCCGGACTTGAATTCGAGCGACTTATTGACGAGCTCCGTCAGGCTCTCCTTGTCGAGCTTCTTAGTGATCGTATCAATGACGGCGGCGCGTTCCTTATCGACAACGTTAAAATCTATCTTCTTCTCATAGACAAGGACGCTTATCAGCTTGAACAGGTTTTCGTACGGCCTTACGGCTACTTTATATCTGGAGCCCAGAGTTTCCAAATACTTGACATAGTCAGTAAATGACAACTTTTTCGATTCGTAGTCCTGACTCTTTAAGTCAAGTTCCTTCAATTCTTCGCTGTATATGTAGGCTTTAAGTTTATTAAGGACAGCCTTTATCTGATTGAAATACTTTTCGGTATCTTCTTTGAGAGGGTAGCTTGAGGTGAAGGCGTTCAGATTTTCTATATAGTACGAGCGCGTTTCGGCGCCGAATAGCCTTATATTGGAATTTGTGGTTATGGAGAGGAATTCAGGCCCGGTTATCTCGCCTTTTTTCATGAAGTAGTCGGCGACTTCTTTTCTTATGTCTTTGTCCGGGAATGCCTTGAACCATGATGTGTCAATGAATCCGTCCGCGCCTTCCACCGATACGAGGCTCAAGCCGTCGTTCTTTACGAGACATTCCAGTATCTTTATGATATTTGACTGGGCCTCATAATTGCAATGGGCATCCTGGATGTGCACAATAAGCCTGTTAGAGTCTTTGGCGGTATATCTGGATTTTACCAAACCATAATCACGGGGAATTACTATCTTATCCGGGTTGGTAACTGTCTCTACGGGCTTAGAAGGCGTATTTGTCGTGGCAACTTTTGATGTCTCAGCAAACGCAATGTTGGAGAGAATAAACGTGGGCAGTAAAACTATAGCCACGACCTTTTTAAGCCGCGCCATTGTAGTTAGTCTTGGTAAAATCACTCGTTACCTCCGTAAGTCTTGGCTGTGAGTTGCAATTACTTACTTTTTGTTTGCTTACGTTTGTTAATAAGTATATCAAACAATAGGACAATGTCAACGAGAATAAGCAAACTTTTTTGTTTTTTAACTAAGCTGCTGCCAATGCCGCTTTTTCAGCTGCATAGGTGTTTTTAAGCAACTCATAATCTATTATTTCCGCGCCGGGCATCAGTAGTAATATCCTCGCCGTGCTGTCGTATTTTATCCATGACAGATTTGGCGGTTCTTTCCCGGCGGCAACTTCCAGGGTCAGATAAAGCCATGCCGCCAGCTTTATATGAAGCTGATTACTGATCGATTCGCCGTACTTTTCGTATAACTTTATAAGCTCCGTCGGGTCTATGCCTGTCAGGAACGGTTTATCTTTTTCGCCGGCGTTTCTGAATTCTCTGAAGCTTTCTGAAGCTATCGTATCTTTCGACGCCATAACGACGATATTATGCATGCCGGTATTGTTGAATCTATCCGTCTTTGCCGCCGCCATCTTCAGGGAATCGGCTAAACTATCCGCGCTTCCGCGGACGATCTCTACGTTATCGAGACCCATGGATTTCAGCGCTTCGCCTATATCGCCTATCTCATTCATGAGCGCAAAGATCGCTTTCTCCTGAAGGCTGTGTTCTGTATTACCGCCGGGTATCCAGTCCGTCTCAAGGCCTATTATAAGTTTTTGGCCTTCCCTCTTCGCGCGCCTGGCGAGAATTATCAGCGACCCGACGCCCCCGTCCGCCTCGAATTGATTGAGGTTCTTTTTTAAGAACTGCGTGCTCGCCAGCATTTCAGGCGACACACTTTCCTTGTCTAATGCCTCTATGGCGGATATAGCCCTGTTCACTCTCTCTGTTATTTCGGTTGTAGTCATGTTTTTATCAAGATGCCCGGCAACCTTCTTACCCACCGCAATGAACTTCGCCCTCTCATCATTCAGCGAAGACTTCACTATGTCGGCAAGCCGGGCCGCATCAGCGTCCGGATCTTTGGCCTCCGGCGCTATCTCACCGGCGCCCTGGCCCGGGCCTAGGAGCGCGAGACGGAGGATCTCTGTTTCGCCTTCCGACAAACCGTATTTTTCTCCCGCCTGCTTTACCGCATCTACTATGATGTCGGCATTCAGATCGCTATGAAGAGACAGCGGTTGTAGATCCGTCAGCGCGCTTGTGAGGCCGGCCATAGATACCGGAACCTTG
>Ga0268276_1003472_pt1 | contig 12196 bp, 9 predicted proteins | sample saktaG_4_FD_190145 | JGI IMG/M metagenome (GOLD analysis project Ga0268276, IMG submission 190145) | Saline water microbial communities from Sakinaw Lake, British Columbia, Canada - sak_2010_1_5_45m | ecosystem: Environmental > Aquatic > Non-marine Saline and Alkaline > Saline ...
ATGGGATTGATCACCCGCCTTGTCGATGATCGCGAAACGGTGCTGGAACTGTTGGGCTGTTACTACTCGCTTCAGTTCCTGCTGATGAACATCAAGGCTCTCGATGTCCTGCAATTGAACCTGACCACCGACGCTAATCGCTATAACGTATTCAAATTGTTTCTGCAACGCACCGGCAGCGACTTCCGTTCGCTCTCCGCAGCTTACATGAAAACGTTGCTCAACGTATTCTTCAAGAACCGGTCACGCCCGGATTATGTGGTCTGCAGCGTGGGGACCCGCGTTGATCAGGACGATATCGATATCGGCGTGATCGATACCGGTCTCCAAAACCGGGATACGATTAACGCTGCTTTCGGTTTCCTGAATACCGAGATGTTAAAACATGCCAGTGCGCTTCATTTCCATCTTTCGGAACATGTCGGCGCACGGGGGTATTCGGCCTCCATCCAAGAATACCACGACCTGCTGGATTCCCAGATTCAGGATGTCGTTATTCTGAGCGAGATGCTGAACGCGGTTCCGATCCTGGGGCGCTCCTCACTCTTCCTCGATTTTAAGCGGGAAGTCCTCAACCGTTATTATTTCCGCGAGGGGGAACAAAACAAATACCACGAGGGCTGCCTACGGGGATTGCTGGGTGAAATCCGGGATCTGATCATGACCGAGCCCCCCGAAGACGTGCTCAATCCCAAGAACGACGCGCTGCGCATGATCAAAGCCGTTATTTTCGCCTTAAAAACCTGGAAAGGCATCGAGCGCTACACCGCCCTGGATGTTTTGGACGAACTGATCCGCACCGATGCCGCCAATTATGAAAACTATATCCGGATTCACAATGCCTTTACGTTCTTCGAAACCTTCCGCTTTCTCCACCAACTTTTCATCATCCAGGAAGAGGAAATCTCCATCGAAGACCCCAATATCGTTCAGTCCCTGCAGGGCGTTGCGAATGCCATGGGTTATGAAGATAAAAATTTTGCCTCGGCCTATACGCAGCTCCTGATCCATTATCAGGATCATCTGAAGACCGCCCGCCTGGGCGCCGAGAATCTGGTACAGCAAGTCACCCGGCATCTCGACAATATCACCATTTTTTATCCGATCACGCATTTATCGGATGACGGAAATACGGGTATGCAGTACGCGGGTAATGTTGTGCTCGATTTTATGCGCAAGTGCCGTTTTTTCAGTGGAACCCGTTTTTGGGATGATTTTCTGAAAGCGTTTCAACGGGACGACCGGGTGCTGCTCGATCGGTTTTTGAATGACTTCGATAAAATTCCGGCAAAACACCTGCCCAAAATCATCGAGTTATATGTTAAATGGGGCAGTCTTTCACCTTATACCATGATTTCGCTGATTACCATCATTACCGAAAAAAGGCCAGAGATGATCGAATCGCCCTTGATCCGGTCCTTCACTTCGGCCTTCATCGATCTTCTGGACAATTCCCTGCACAACATCAGCCGTCTCAGTCGCGTGATGATTTTTTATACCCAGACCATGAACAATTTCCTGGCGATTCTGTCCGACGATCAACTATACAAGCTCATTAAATTGCTCGACCGCAAAATCTGGCACCGCGAAACCTATCGGATGAAGAAGCGCCTGCTTACGCTCTGCCGCCTTTACCGTTACAGCAGCCATTACTTCCGGCGTTTCATTCACAAGGTCTTCAACAAATATGCGTACTACACCATCTCCCTGAACAATCCGCCCAAATACCGGCAGCTGGCCGACGGTTTCCTGCGCAACCTGGATAACTTCGATACGATTTCCGAGAAGCTGAACCGTCTGAGTGATTATTATGACTTCGAGTTCCTGCGCCTGGGCATCAATACCGTTAACGGCATGGACATTCACACGATCAACAAAGAATTCACGATATTCTCGGACAATTACATCCGCATACTCTTCGACCTCTGCCGCGAGGAGGTCACCAAGACCATGAAGAACGCGCCCCAGACCCGTGACCTTCTGGCTATTTTTACGGCCGGCGGACATGCCCGCAGCCAGGCCTTTGACGATGATTACGACCTTATCATCCTGCTCAACTCAGACGACGAAAACATCCTCGATTTTGCCAATAAAATTATTCTCAAGATGAACAAGCGCATCATTCAGCGCGCGATCATGCCGCACTACCGTTTTGCGGACCACTTCAGAAACTACGTCACCACCTTCCGCAATCTGAAGGATTTCTTCGAGCAGCCGGATGAATTTGCTTTTATCGATCAATCCCAACTCCTCGGGGCCCGCATGGTTGTGGGCAGCGCCCACCTTGAAGAATCGTACGAAAAAGAATTAATTCTGCCCTACATCTACGAGCGCAAAGCGAAATTTATCGATTTCCTGCTCCTGGAGTTGCGTGAAAGCCAGCCCCCTGTCGAAGGCGTTTCGGGGATGGACATCAAAGAGAATCCAGGCGGTTTGCGCGATATGGAAAATTTTTTGTTCATCCTTAAGGCCCATTTCCTGATCCGCTACCCGATCTCACCTCGCCTTTTTATTCAGATCCGCAACCTTCTCCCGGGTCACAAAAAGATCCTTGAAGAGATCATGAACGACTACTATTTCTTAAAACATGTCCGGGATCTCTACCATCTGATCGTATCCGATGACGATGTTCTACAGACAGAATACCTTGGCGATATCATCATGCCACTCAACACTTCCCGATCAATGGAGATTCAGACCGCCGCAGAACTGGAAGAGATGGTTTTTACAAAAATGCACCAGAACGTTCTGAATACCGAGAAAATTTTAAGTGCGCTCGGCTACTGACCCGCGACCCGGCCCGGTCTTCTTTCATCCCTTCCCATCATTTTGATAGAGAATACCCATCAAGAATTAAAAAATCAACTTGATTTTACATCCATATTTTCCGTACTTTCGTTCTGTTGTTTGACGAGCTGGATCTATATGCTATAGGATTAGGGAGTAACATGATAGGTTCACGTCTGTATTTTGCTTTTGCCGACAATATGAATGAGGATGTTGTCCGAAAGATTTGCCCCGGTATATCTTTCGAGGGAATCGCCAAATTACCCAATCATAAATTGGTTTTCAATGCTCTGGGTAAAGCCACAATTGTCGAGCAAAAAGGCCGTGCCGTCTGGGGCGTTGTCTGGTGCCTCTCGTGTAAGGACATCCATCATCTGGACAGCAAAGAAGAAGTAGATCTCGGAACTTATCAGAAACTGAACAAACTCGTCCTGATGCCCGACGAAAAAGAAGTGGAGGCCTTCTTATATATCACTCCCCACTCCACCAATTCGATCGCCAACAAGGAACTGCTCGATTTTATCCTGGAACAGGCCCTGTACTGGATGCTGCCCCGGGACTATATCGAATATCTCCAGAGCCTGTATCCTGAATAATCATCCGCAACCGGCGCTGTTTCTAGAATAATCCGCCCCTTCTCTGCGAAGTGCGGATTTTTCAGCCATTGGAAAAACATGTTTAAGAAATTCCTCGAAAATATACAGAAGGGATCCAATCCCGCCATTATTCTGAATGCCCTGATAGCATACCTGCTCGTGATCGGAGGTGCCACCTATGTTACCCGGCCACACTTGAATAAACATCCCTGCGTCATATGCGGTCGCGCGGACACGACCCCGGTTTCAACACTCTGGCAATTCAAAACACTTCCCGTTCCGCGTGTCGCCGAGAAAAGCATCTGGTATTGTAAGCGGCATATCGAACACGCCCCGGATTTCATTTTCGAACTGCCCCCGGAGCGGGACACGGTCCGGCAGCGATTTGCCATTGAGATTATCGTCAGCTGTCTGTCCCTGTTCCTGTTTCTCTATAGCCTGATTGTCATGGACTTCAAATTGACTATCGTGTTTTTGCATCCGGTTCTGCTTGCCGGTATTTTCCTGATTTTCGGTGTAACCGCCAATCGGACAATGAGTTTTTCCTTCGCCCTGCTCATCCTGTTTCCCCTGATCACTTTTTACCTCTGGCAAAAATATTATTCGTAAACCGGGGTCTTTATGTCACTTGATTATATTTTTCGTCGCCGCAGTATCCGCGCTTTCACTGGAGATGATGTCTCCGAAAGCGCTGTTCACCTCCTGCTTGAAGCAGCTATGGCGGCACCTTCGGCCCACAATCGGAAACCCTGGCATTTTATCGTGATCCGCAAGCGGGAGATTCTGGATCACATCGCGGAACTGCACCCTTACGCCAAAATGCTCTACCGGGCACCGCTGGCTTTCGCCGTCTGCGGTGATATTCAAAAATCACCCCGGCGCTGGGATCAGGACTGTGCGGCCGCTACCGAGAACATCCTCCTGGCCTTGCCGGAATTAGGGCTCGGCGGTGTCTGGATCGGTTATCATCCCCGTGATGAAGAAAAAAATGTTCTGCACGGACACATAGAGTTGCCTCCCAATATCAAAATTTTCTGTTTCATCGCTGTTGGTAAACCCGCCGAGGAAAAGCAATCCCGAACACAGTTCGAGGAAAGCTACGTGCATTGCGACCGATGGTAATCTTTTATTGCGTTTACGGTGACGGAGGAGTGTTCAATCAACGGGAATGGTCTTATTGAGTTGCCCGATCCTTACGCGCTTCAAGCACTAAAAATACGATTCCGGCGACCACCAAAAGCAACGGCCAGGCCAGCGAAAGCCCGCGGATGAAGCCCGGGAGGGCCGTAAAGATACCGGTCCCCAAAAGTATCCCGCCCGGAATCAGCGGCCAGGATTCCTTTTTTTCTTCGTAAAGGTAAACGATCAAGGCGAATGACAGGAAACCCAGCCCCAGACCGATGGAAATAAAATCTCCGGACTGCGGGAAAATGCTCTGGCCCAGTTTGCCTAATCCCAGTCCCAGCAAGACACAACCCGCCGCGCCATAAGCCCGGTTGTTGCGGTAAAAATAAATAGCCAGCAGTGTGCCGCCAATCAGGAAAAAAACGACGGCCTCTCGAGCGCTTTCGACAATCTGGAGCGCCAGCAGCAAAACACCGATCGCAACAAGTAAAATACCCCGAATGATTGATATGTTTTTCGTATGCGTCATAATCAGCGGCCTCCTGTAAAAATCCAGTTTAAAATTACTTCATGTACTATTTTTTCAACTATAAAATAGGAACTATTTTCAGTAGATGTCAAATTATTCATCAAAAACTCAAATTAAGCGCTTCGTTCTTCCAAGATAAAAACAGCGTTCGTGGGTATGAAACGAACTAAAGCGGGAAGAAACATTTTTTACTATATTTTTAAATTTATTGCCCATATTTTATATATATGCCGAAAAGATCACGAAAAACTATCCTGATTTTGCTCTTCTTCCTTTGGACTGTATTGGTATTGCCCTGTTCAGGAGATGAAAATCAAATTATCCTAAACGGCCGCATCACCGACTTTCTCGGCTTTCCGGTAAAATATACCAACATTTACTTTGTAGACCAGGATAACGACAGCCTTCTTTTCAGTACCAGTACCGATTCCGGTGGACAATATAGTATCGCGCTGCCCCTGTTCCGGGAAAAGGATATCAAAACGTTCGCTGTTTTACAGAATTACCCGAACCCGTTTCAACAAAACACATTTATACCATTTTATGTCTATCAGCCGGCGGAAATTGAGATACGGATTTACAATATACTGGGGCAACTTGTCCGTTCCTTCGAAAAAGCGGAATATGGCGCCGGCATCCATCAATTGGAGTGGAACGCCCATAATGACGCCGGCCGGCGTGTACACAGCGGAATATATTTCGTGCACTTTTCCACTCCGCGCCAGGTTGAAACCCTCAAAACACTATTAGTTGAGGGGAGCGGCGGCGTCTCCGGGCCCGTGCCGGTACAACCGGACACAGATCAATTATACGCCAAAATCACCTATAGAATCATCATCGAGGGCGAGGGCGTGGAAACCTCCAGCCGGGAGGGAATCACTCTCACCGACGACACCCCGAATAATTTCACTGTTTTCAGAAAACACCCCGTTCTATATGCCGTCAAGGGAAAATATCTATCGATCTGGAACGGTGAGGATTACAGCTCCGTTTTTATGAACGGAATTAATCTCGGGGTGGCTGTTCCCGGAACCCAGCCGGGAGAGATGGCCGCTACCCGGGAACAATATCATCTGTGGCTGCGCCAAATCGCCGAGGTCGGTTTTAACAGCATTCGGGTATATACACTACACTATCCCCGTTTTTACGAGAAATTAGCGCAATACAACCGTGAAAATCCGGAACACCCAATCCTGCTGTTCCAGGGAATTTGGCTTGACGAAGAATACGAGTCCGCGGATCTATTTACGCAAACAGAAAAATTCGATGATGATCTTGAAGAGGTCATCGACTGTATACACGGAAACCGTGAGATCGGGCACCGCTTCGGCCGGGCATATGGGCAATATACCAGTGATGTTTCCCCCTGGGTTATGGGATACATTCTTGGGCGAGAGATCTATTCCTATGAAATTATCCATACGGATTCCCTGCACGCACAAAACGTTAGTTTTACTGGATCCGCCGTGGAGCTTCACGAGGGCACCCCAACCGAGACCTGGCTTGCCGCCCGAATCGATCATAGCATTGTTTACGAAAGAGATACGTACGGCGAACAGCGCCCGGTCAGCATTTCCTCCTGGCCAACCCTAGACCCGCTAAAACACCCCTCAGAGCGGCCGTATCCCTACAGCCAGGAAGATACGGTTTCAATCGACCTGGATAATCTCGAAACGCAGAATGCCCCGGCGGGTTACTTTGCCAGCTACCACGCCTATCCGTACTATCCCGATTTTATAAGTGACGACAGCTCCTATCAACAATTCAGTGATGCCTACGGTCCGAACAGCTATCTTGGCTACTTGTATGATCTAAATGAGCATTACCAACATAAACCGTTGCTAATTGCCGAATATGGTGTTCCATCCAGTTGGGGAAATGCACATGACGCTCATAGCGGTATGGACCACGGTGGTTTGGATGAACAGCAGCAGGGACAATTCGACGTTCGGATGATTCATAATATTTGGGATACCGGGTGCGGCGGCGGATTTCTTTTTTCCTGGATCGACGAATGGTTCAAAAACGCCTGGATCACCTCGCCGCTGGAATCGGGTGCAGATCGTCGCCATTTCTGGCATAATGTTACTGCTTCGGAACAGAACTACGGATTAATCAAATTTACGGTCGGAGCTCCCGATTATTCCCAGATCGCCCGCAAGAGTGACGGAAAATTACAGGAGTTGCTGGCCTCGGCGGACAATGAGTTCTTCTATTTAAAAATTCTGTTTTCCTCGGAAATTCAAGCGAGCGACACAATCATTGTGGCTTATGACAGTTACCGCTCCGATCTGGGTGAGTCAATCCTTCCCAACGGTCTCCCCATTTCCAACCGGGCGGAATTCGCCCTGAATATTGTACTTCCCGATTCTGCCCGGTTATATGTCACACAGGCTTATGATCTATTCGGAATCTGGCACGGCGTCTCCGGGCCGCAGCAATTTTTCCATTCCATTCCAAGCGATGGCGCTCCCTGGATTCCGGTAAAATGGAAGAACAACTGGCACGAGTACTCCATTCAAGACATCGGAAATCTACGCATACGATCCGTCGATGAGACACCAACGTCTCTGGATGCCGTAGTGTTCTCTTCCAGAGAAATAGAGATCCGCTTGCCCTGGACGCTACTGCAGGTAACCGATCCAAGTCGCTTACAGGTTATGGATGACGAGCGCTCAACCCGAGAACGGGAGACCACAACCACCGACGGCATTGCGGTAACCATATCCTATCAAAATCAAATCCTTTCTTCCGATCGATATACATGGCCGGCGTGGGACATTATACCGGCCTTCAATGAAGAAGAAAAGGCTTCGTTCCAAATCTTTCGGGAAGGTATTCAGGATATTCAATTCCTTTTTCCCAATAAATAGTACATTATCGACCTAAAAAATTTTCTCGAGTGCGTTGCGAATATTATATCGCATTTCCCCGAATTCCCATTTCATATAAGTGCCGAACCGATCAATGATTTAATCGTTCTTATCGATCATATTTTCACGTGAAAAACGTTTTTGTAAGAGTTATCGGTCAATCGGATATAAAGGATTGTTTCAATTTTGTCGCTTTTCGCATAGCTAGCCGCGCCATTTCTTCCTGAAATATCGCTACCTGTGCACGGGACGGCTTACGAATATTCCAAAATAGCCGCTGTCTGCGGGTTTTACGAAATATTTTTGCCTGCGTTCTATCGAGCTCTTCACGAAGTCCACGAAGTTTTTCAAGAGAGAGCATTTGCGGATTTTCTCCGGGATATAAACCGTCCTTCAATTCCCGGAAAGCCTGATTAAAGGACGATCCGCCGGGAGAATCCAGAAGCGCCGGAACGCCCTGCGCATATGTCCAGAGCGGTATGGAGACGGAGGCGGCGGGTTCGCCCAACGTACACCAAAATGTCGTCATCTCCCGGTTTTCGCCACGATGGGCACCCTCAAATATGGCGGCGGCCACCGAACGAAAGCGATTCACGGTGTCTTGAGCGCGCACAGTTTCTTCCGTCCCGTCTTCGCTACTCTCCAAAAACACATCCGGAGAAACACGCCCGATGACATAGCGTGCATCCAGATGTCGTTTGCGGGCTGCCGCCCCGAAAAGTTCCGCGGCTCGCTGAAAACGGATTTTCCCGTACCCTTCTTCGGAACGGGCTTGCGTGGCAAAATTAGCGCGGACCAGGAAACCATCTGGCGTATCGGACGCATCAAAGCGAAAGTATTCATGGTTACCGGTCTCGAAAAAAGCCGCGGCTCCCAAGGCGTCGATGGCGCCAAAGTTGCTGGTCACTTTTCGGCCGGGGGAATTGGTTTCGCGGAGCATCATCTCAAAATCGTCGATCGTGCGGCAGCGAAGCAGCGCCGCTTTCATGAAATAGCCCTCGTCGTCATACTCCGTCGCTTCCCCCTGAACCGCCATGTCCAGGGACTCGGCGTTCATGATGGCGAAACCGTGGTTATTCACGCCCGCCCACACCTGCGTGGTGTCATCGGCATTGATAATTCCCAAAAACCAAGTGTCGCCGTGACGGAAAAAGGCAACCTCATTCTCCCGGTTGCCGGAATCCCGATTCTTCCATAGCAACGGCCGACCGTGGCGGGTTGCGCTGCCCGCTGCCAATCCCGTCGTGCAGGCCGCCACCGGACCTGTTAATTCGAAGAAAATGATCAGAAAAATAATACCAGCTGAAAACAGACTGATTTTCCGCCCCATAAGAATCCCCCAAACATTGATTGAAAAATCAAGCCCAAGCCCGGAATGGCTCTCGATTGGATCCAACCGGGTAAAAGCCAATCGCCGGAAGTTTAACAATTTTCCGGAAAGGCTGAAACCGGAAAAGGTCACCGACAGCAATCAAAATACGGATCGCTATTCAAACCAGACAGATTTAATTCAGATCGCTTATATATTCGGAAGCCGCCAGGGCGCCGACGGTGGCATCCCCGCAGGCTTCGGCAATTTGACGAAACTTTTTCGAGCGCACATCGCCGACAGCAAATATTCCCTCAATATTCGTACGCAGATAAGTGTCGGTAATGATATGGCCGGCTTCATCCAGTTTCAGCAAATCCCTGACAAAGCCCGTATTGGGATTCCAACCAATGAAGATAAAAACACCTTCGACGTTGAGCGCATCGAACTGCCCGGTTTTGACATTTTTCACGGTTATGGATTTCACGAGCTCCTCGCCGGCGATCTCGACCGGAACCGAATCCCACAGAAAATCGATTTTCTCGTTGGCAAACGCCCGTTGCTGCAGAATTGGGGAGGCCCGGAGTTTATCGCGCCGATGAATCACGGTTACCTTGCGGGCAAACTTGGTCAGGAAAATGGCCTCCTGTATCGCCGCGTCTCCTCCACCGATAACGGCTATTTCCGCGTCCCGATAGAAGGGGCCGTCGCAGGTTGCACAATAAGACACGCCTTTACCGATATATTCGGTTTCACCCGGAACATTGATTTTTCGGGGCAGGCCGCCGGTCGCAATGATCACCGTTCTGGTGATATATTCACCATTCTCCGTTCGTACGCGGATAACACCGTCACCGGGTATGATGCTCTGCACGCCTTCATATTCGCGAATGTTAACCCCAAACTTCTCTGCCTGCCGGCGGAACCTGCTCACCAGTTCCATTCCGGATATTCCCTCGGGAAATCCCGGATAATTTTCGATCAGGTCCGTTATTGCCGGCAGACCGCCGCACATCGATTTTTCGAGCAATAGAGTGTTCAGTTTTTCGCGCGATGTATAAATACCCGACGTAAAACCTGCCGGCCCCCCCCCGATAATAATCACGTCTAAAATTTCATTTTTCACGATTCAGGTCCTCCCTTTGCAGCTCTTTCGCTTTAATTTGCACGAGCCAAAACATTAGTCCTTTTAAAGTTCTAAAAGTTACCGATATTTTTTGAGGGAGACCACCCGATTCATCAAATTAATATCTGCGATCCGTAATTTTCGGCCGGCGCCGCCGGAGAACAGCGGTCCGATAATTGCCCTTCAGAAATTCGGGGAACTGTCGTAAATTATCAAAATGAAAGCTGAACGTGAAATCATCTTAGTCGGGGATCGGGTGCTCATCGCCCCTGACTCCGATCAGAACAAAACGCCAACCGGGCTCTATTTACCTCCCGGGGTCAGGGAAAAGGAAAAAGTCCAGGGTGGCTATGTCGTCAAGGTCGGCCCCGGAATCCCGATCCCCATGCCCGACGACGAAGACGATGAGCCCTGGTCCAACAAAATTAAAGAGCCCGAATATTTCCCGCTGCAGGCAGAAGAGGGCGATTACGCCATTTTTCTCCGAAAGTCTGCAATCGAGATTGAGCTTGAAGAAAAAAAATACGTCATCGTACCCCATTCTTACATTCTCGTTCTGATCCGCGAAGACTATCTCGAAGACGAATAAAAAAAGGCAGCACTTCGAGTGCTGCCTTTTTATTATTTTACAAAAGTATATTCGGTAGCTTTTATTTCACCCAATCAATGTCGACGCTTCCCAAGCCAATTTCGATCACCATGTAAATCTTATATTTTGTCTTTCGCCAGTTCTCGCTGCGATAGACATCTTCATCAATCTCGTCAAAATCCTTTAAATTCAGCGAAGAGAGAAAAGAGCTCTCGGCCTCGATCTCGACACCCACATTATCGGGAATTTCCACCGCCACCGAACCCAGTCCCACTGAAATGCGCCCTTTCATGTTTTGGGTGATATCACCTTCGAAATTCAAGCGGGTCGAACCCAATCCGCACTCCACATCGAATCTTTCGATATTGGCAAATCCCAGGCCGAAAAGTTCCACGTTCCCAAGCCCGGCTTCCAGCGAAAGATTGCGGATCCGCTCGTCATTTCTCTTCCGAAATTCCACGACAACATCACTCAGTCCACACTCCAGGCTGAGGTCACTGATTTTCAGGTCCGTGAAATCCAGGCGGCCTTTGCCCAAACCGAGCTCAATATCAAAGCTGGTCGGGACCGAGCGATTAAATTCCAGGGTCCAATGGTTCTTGCGCAAATCACCGGACAATTCCCTGTCCCGTTTTTTCCAGCCCTTGAAAGGCGTTTCGTCGAAATTTTCCGTGTACATTTTCAGCCGGCCGCGATTACCCAGCACTTTATAATCGATTACAGGTTTGACGATATCCGCATCATACTCAATTATGGACTTCATCAGGTAATCGCTGATGGTACCGCGGGATAATTCGAGATTGCCCAAACCGAATTCGATAACCACGTCGAGCTCTTCTTCGCCTTTGAAGGGGATGTCCAGATTATCCACGCGAATATCGCGAGCCAGCAGACCCGCGGCGCACAACATCAGTACAGCCGCTACTTTACCTTTCATAATGCAGGCCTCTCTTTTAAAATTGCGTTCCCCCGAATCCCAGAGGATAAAACCGATTACTCTGCCAACATTCTGCGAATCTTTATGTCGCCATCCGATGTTTTCAGTACTATTTTATCGCCACCGCCGTTGATCCGGCCTTCTCCCGTCAGAATCAACCGGGAACCTTTTTCAGAGCGGCTTATCTTCAACGGAAAATCGGAACTGATGACGCCCTCATCCCAGCGATCATGAATAACGATTTCTGCAAAAACGTCAGCCTTGATTTCGTCCGGCAGGAACAGGACCACGTCGCCCCCCGAACTACTGAGCGCGACGGAGTTAT
>Ga0268276_1003473_pt1 | contig 12188 bp, 14 predicted proteins | sample saktaG_4_FD_190145 | JGI IMG/M metagenome (GOLD analysis project Ga0268276, IMG submission 190145) | Saline water microbial communities from Sakinaw Lake, British Columbia, Canada - sak_2010_1_5_45m | ecosystem: Environmental > Aquatic > Non-marine Saline and Alkaline > Saline ...
TTCAAACAAAACATAAATGATTTGGAAAACATAGGTAAATTATTGATAAAAATGGGTTTTGGCTCAAAAAATAAAAATAAATATGTTTGGAAATTATATCAGATAACTAAATTTGGGCATGGAACAAATCATGCGGCATTGCCTTCAATGTTGCTAAAAAACGAGGAGTTCAAACAAAAAGTGAAACAAATAAAGAAAAGGTTTTCAAAGCAAATAAAAATCGTGTCAATCTCAAGTGACGAAATGGGTGCTTATTGTATAGTGGTAAGACCAAATGGGGAAGTAGCAGTAAATGATAACACAAAAAATGGAGAAGAATTAATAGTTCACAAAAGCATTTTAGATGATTTTTTTGGGGCTATTAAGAGTATACTTTTAGCGCAAAACAAAAAACATATTGTGGAGAGATTGGAAGAAACTTATTTCACAAGATTAGGGGAGTTAACAAAAAGTTTTAAGGATTTTTCTCCAAGGCAAAGAATTGAAGAATTATACAAAAGTAAGGAAATAAATAAAAAAACATATGTTGTGTTAAGAAAGCAATTCAATAAACAAACTACGAGTGAAATGGACAAATTATCTGAGAATGTGATAGGTACATTTCCTGTTCCTTACTCAATAGCAAAAAATTTTGTGATAAATAAACATCCAATTCAAGTGCCTTGTGTGTGTTATGAATCAGGGGTAATAGCGGCAGCATCGTTAGCAGCAAAACTTTGTAAGAACAATGGGGGTTTTATAGCAGAAGCAGACGAGCAAATAATGACTGGTCAAATAATTTACATAAACATAAAAGATGCGAGGGATTTTGAAACAAAGATATGTGAGAATAAAAAACAAATTAATTATTGGGTGAATGAAAAAATAAGGTTGCTAAAAAAAGATATACAAGTAAAAGATTTGCAAATAAAAATATTTGAATCTGATAACAAAAAATACTTGTCAATATTTACAGATTTTAATGTAAACGATTATACTGGGGCAAGAACAATAGCGGAAATATGTACTGCAATAGCACCAAAGATACAAATGTTTGCTCCGGAATCAACAATCCTGATGGCGCTTCATACGGATTATTTAACAAAAAGATTAGCCAGAGCAAAAGCATATTGGTCATTGCGCAGTCTAGCCACAAAAATGTTTACGGGTGAAGAAGTCGCTAAGCGAATCGTAGATCTTTATGAGTATAGCAGGATAGATCCGACTCGAGTAGTTACAAGTAATAAGGGAGTAATGAATGGTGTGGTAGCATTTGCGACAGCGACAGGAAATGATGTGCCTATGATAGAAGCGAATATTAACAGTTATTCAACGAAAAGTGGGGTTCAGCAACCTTTAGTAAAGTACCTTATAAATCACCAAAACGAGTTGGTTGGAGAAATAGAGTTGCCTTTAGCATTAGGAATAAAAGGAGGTTCAGCGTTACATCCTTATGCCAAGATAACTAAAGAAATAACTAAAGCAAAAACGGCAAGAGATTATGCTATGATAGCGGCATGTGTTGGATTAGCACAAAACTTGGCTGCGATGAGAGCGATTGTAGCACACGAAATGCTTATAGGGAATAAAAAGTTAGAGAGGAAATTATATGGGCAAACCATGCGTGATATTGGGGAGATTTCAACCTCCTCATGTAGGTCACTTTGAAATGATAAAGCAATTAGTTGAAAGACATGGGGAAGTCTATATAGTGATAACAAATTTAAGCCGAGTGTCAGCAGTAAATCCGTTAAAATCAACAGAATCGAAAGCTCTGTTATTAAAAGGAATTAAAGAAATGGGTTTAGGTTCTCAGCAAGTTCACTTAGTTAGGATGAGAAGACCAAAAAAAGTAGTTAGAATGGATCCAAATTTATGGATATATAACGAAATGGTTAGAAGGCTCAAAAAACCGTTTGTATTTTATACTGGGAATAAAGGAGTAATGGATGCATTACGAGGCAAGCCAGATATTCGACCAGTACGAGTACTTTCTCCGCAAGAAATACAATCTGTAAAAATAAAAAACAAAAAATTAAGTGCGACTGAAGTAAGGAGACTTATAAGAGCAAGGTTGCGGTGGGAGCATTTGTTGCCACGACAGGTAGCACAATTACTTAAAAAGAAGGGTTTAGTGGACAGAATTGTAGACACAATGGGGATAAAAAAAGTTCATAGGCACCAAAAATAAAGTTAAATTATTAAAATAAAAAAAGTTAAGCTAATCTTAGTTCTGAAAAAATCTTTTTTGCGTGGTATTTGGTGTTAGGACCTATATCTGAATTATTCATTATTTCTTCTAAGCTAAACCACTTAGCTTGTTTTGATTCTGAGTCAATTTTTAATTCTCCGTCGATTACTTTTGCGGTGAAAACAAAGTCTAAATCTTTTTTATCCCTGCAAGGTAAGAGTCTCATGTGGTTGGGTAATGGGATTGGGGTTACTATGTTTGTTCGGGCGGCTTCATCAGGTTTTTGGTGTAACTCAATTTTTAGACCGGTTTCTTCTAAAACTTCTCTGATTGCTGCTTCGTGTGGTAATTCAGCATCTTCAATGTGGCCGCCTGGAAGTAACCAAAATTTGCTTCTATCTTGTTTTAGCAACAGTAATTTAGAGTCATTAATTATATAGACGGTTGCTGTTTTGTGTATGGGTTTTGAGAAATCAATATTTTCCATATTGATAAAGTATTGCGAAAGTATTTTATAACAAACCTTAATCGGGGTGATGTTTAATTTTTGAAAGTTTCTTTTATTGCTCGGCTAAATTGATTTGTTAGTTTAATCCGTAATTCTTTTTTTACTTTTGTTGTATCAAAAATGCAATCTCTTGAAAATCTTTTAATTAAAGATTTTGAAAAAGGGTGGTTGTTGTCTTTTAATGTATCCTCAATCGGAATAGAATTTATTTTATTTATGTCGAAAAGTTTAGCTAAGGAGTTCACAAATTTCTTTTGAGTAATTGGTGGATTAACTATATTAAAATCAATGCTAGTAATAGGCAAGTCAATGATTTTTTTAATAACTTTTACCAAGTCGTTTTCAAAACAATATGAACAATTATTGTTGCCTGTCCCGTACAAAAACAATTTTTTGTTCTTAAGATTCTTTTTTAATTCAATGAAAGTCTTTGTAAATGATTTTCCATAAATTGTTGTGGGTCTTATGATGATGTATGGTGCTCCAGATTTTATTAAAAGTGATTCTGCCTCTATTTTTGCTTTTCCATAAACACTTGAAGGCGATTTTTTTGATTTCTCATTAATTACCGTAGAATTGTTTCCAGCGTATACTGAAGTAGATGAAATATAAATAATTCTTGACTTTATGTTGTACTTTTTGTATATTTTTAAAAAGTTTTTAAGAGTTGAATAATTTGATTTATACACTTGGTTGTCGTTGTATTTTGGCAAATAACTTCCAATAAAAAAAAGAATGTCGTCGGCATCGTCAAAAAAACTTGCAGGTGTGTAAATTTTGGGGCTCAAGAAATCAATCTTTAATAACTTAGAAAAAAATATGTTGTTCGGTTTTGATTTATTATATGTGCCGACAAAATCATAGTTCTTATACAATTGTTTACAAATCGCAACAGATAAACAGCTGCCTGCACCAACAACAAGAACCTTCTTCATAAGTAACCTTAATATTTACTAAACGAAGCAATTTAAGGACTTATTTTTTTTGTTAAATAAGACTAAAGGGGGTATAATTAAGTTGAATTTGTTTCACACTGGTTGAATGTATTGTGGTGAAAATGATTTTAGATTCATTAAAAAGGAAATAATTAATATTGTAGTAAAGATTTATTTTAAAGGCACAGTTTACTTTGGTTATCCTTTTGTGGCTTTTTTTATAAAAGACCATATTCCTATTCCTATTGAGTCTCCAATTAAACCGTTAAGAACAAATTCTAGTATTGATCTAAATGGGAGTCCTACAAGTGCGTCAAAAAAAACTTTTGTGTATTGTCCATACCATGGTGCAAAAATTCCGCCGATTAAAAATATTGCAATAAATGCGATTTGTGGCGTGTTTAAGTCTAACCCAAATATCTCAACCATGTATTAATTTATTCAACTAAAGGTTTATTTATCCAATTATATTTTGTATTTCTGTTCTTGTTATTGTTTTGTGGTATTTTTCGTATTCTTTTTTTAGGTTTTTGTCTGTTACTAGGAACCACCAATCTTCTGTTCTTAAGTCTAGCATATTTTTTGTTACTTTGGCTTTTAGGTCGCCGGGGGTTGATAGTTGGGTGCCTGTTTCGACTTCTATCGCGTAGGTTTTTGTTACACCATTTTTTTCAAGGTCGAACACGATATCAGGGTCTACTGTTTGGCTTGTTTTAACGTTTTTTGCATATTGTCTAATTTCTTCTGCAATTACTTCAACCATAAAGTAGTGCTCAACACTTTCACTTGATAATGGCTTTTTTACTAAATACCATTTTGAGGATTGGTCAAGTCCGCAGAATCGTGCTTGTTGGTATCCTTCTTTTTTTAGGAATTCTATTTGTTGCTCGTTTAATTCTTTCAATAAATAATATGGTTTGTCTTTTTTATAGGGTTCTAGGTTTTCGGGTTCTTTTGTAGTGCCTAAATCTGCTAGTTTTTCTTCTCGTTTTCTTATCTCGTCTGGGTTTGTTGTTATTAGTTCTAGTTCGCTTGGTGATGGTACTACTCGTAGGGGTATGTGGTCGTTCATTGCGAATAGGAGTCCTTCGCCGGGCATTGCTGTTAGTAAATAATTTTGTTCTTCATTGTTTAAATGAAATTTTTCTGCCAATTCTTGTATGCATGCGGGTTCTTGTCTGGACAAATATTTCCATGCAGTGTTTGCTAGGATTGTTTTTCCTGCTGGGCTTGTGAGTAGGTCTTCTACTTCTTGGGTTATTATTACTATTCCTAACCCGAATTTTCTCGCGGTTTTTATTAGTTCAAATATTGAGCGTGAGTGTTCTGCGAAACGTAGTAGGGACCATGCCTCGTCAATTATCAAAGTTTTTCTTTCTTTGTCTTTTTGCATTTTTTTGTGAACAAAATCAAGAATTAAATACATCATTACGGGTTTTATTTGGCTTGGCATGTTTGCAATGTTGAAGCAAATTAAGTCGTTAGTTAAATCTAAGTTTGTTTGTTTGTTAATAAATGAAAATGATCCTTTTACGTAAATGCGTAATCTGTTTTCGAGTGCTTCGTATGTCATTTTTTCCATTCTTGAAGCTGTTTTTTTTTCGGTGAGTATTTCGTTGTATAGGTCTTCCATTATGGGTGGTTCTTTTATCCATGTTTTTGAATCGTCGTGTAGTATTCCTTTTTTTTGGTAAATGTTGTGTACTGCTTTGTCTAGAATGTTTTTTTGTACTTCGGTTAGTTCTCCGCAGAGGATTTTGAATAGGTCCATTAGGGATATTGTTTTTTCGCCTAAGTCGGCTCCCATTAGGTCGAATGGGTTAATTATGGAGTTTGATTCTCTGTGGATTTCTACTAGTTGTCCGTTGTATGTTTTTGTTAGGTCTACGTATTCTCCTTGTGGGTCTATCATTATGGTTTTGACTCCTCTTAAAATGTTTCTGATGATGAATAGTTTTGCTGTTACGCTTTTTCCTCCGCCGCTGGTTCCTAGGATTAGGCCGTTGTAGTTTGCGAAGCTGAATGGGTCTAGGATTATTGGTATGTTGTTGATTTTGTTTAGTCCGAATAGTATTCCTTCTTTGTCTATGTTTAGGTATGCTGTGGTGAAGGGGAAGCAGGCGGCTAGTGCGTTTGAGGGGATGTTTCTGTTGGTGTTGAGTTTGTCTTCTTGTATTGGGTAGAGTGATTTTGCTCCTTCGTTCATTTTTAGGAATGGGATTTTTGGTATTATCATTATTGAGTTTAGTTCTGCTAAGATTTTTTTTGTTAGTAGTTCGAGTTTTTCTTTGTCGTATGCGCGGGCGCCTAGGTAGAGGGATAGGTTGAATAGTTTTTCTTCTCCTTTTTGGAGTTTGTCTAGTATGTTTAGGGTGTCTTGGTGTTGTAGTTTGAGTGAGGGGTTTACTATTCCTTTTATTTGTGCGGCCATTAGGTCTGATTCTTGTTTTACTAGTTCTTGGTTTAGTTGGGTTATTATTGTTGCGATGTGGCTGGGTTTGATGTGCATTGATAGGTCGAAGTTTCCTTCGCTTGAAATGATTGAGTCTAGCCATCCTTCTCGGATTGTTCTTGGGTAGCCGATTGCCATTATTGTTCGTGTGAATTGTTCGTTTACTCGTATTGAGTCGTATTCATTGTGTACGTATGATGGTTTGAGTAGTTTGGTTAGTTCTTTCATTTTTTTTCCTCCCTAAGTATTGTAAGCATTTTTGAGTAACTTTTCCATTTACTCGCTTATTCTTGACTAGGTATTGGTATTGGTTCCCGTGAATCCTCTTTGTTCTCACAAAACTCATTTGTATCACTTGTGGTTATTGTTTTTTCTTGGATTGTTTTTTTTTCTATTAATTTTTGTATTAATTTTTTTATTTTGTTTAACATCAAGCTCACCTCCTTTTAGTAGTTGATGTAATCGTGTGGGTTGTTTATGTTTCGCATTTCTCTTAGTTTGTGGTCGACGAAATATTTTTTGCCTTGGTATAGTATTATTGGTAGTTGTCTTGTTGGCATTTTTTCACCTCCTCTTTTTTTTCGAGTAGGGTTAGTGGTGATAGGTAGCCGTTTTCGTTTTCGATGAATCCTTCGAAGTATGATGAAAGCATTGAGACGAGTTCGTTTGTGTTTAGGCGTTTGGTTGTTAGGTTGCATGCTTTTAGTTTTTCTTGGCATAGTGTGGTTCTGATGTCTAGTTGGTTTTGGATGTAGTTGGTTTTTTTTTCGTTTGATGGGATTATGATGTAGAATAGTCTGTTTTTTACTGCGTGGTTGTTGATGTAGTTTGTTACGAATTCGTGGAATTCTGTGAATTGTTGTTGTAGTTTTTCGTTTTTTGATTTTTTTACTTTGTTTTGTAGGTTTTTTAGGTAGTCGTCGAGGGATAAGTTGACGGTTCGCATTATTATTTGTATTGGGAAGTCTAGGGAGTTGAGGAAGTCTTTGTATGCTGATATTATTGCTTCTTGTTGTCTTGGTGATAGTATGTGGAAGTTGATTGGTTGGATTTGTAGGATTGCTTTTGCTGAGCCGTTACTTAGGTAGATTGTGTTGTCAATTATTTTTTTTACTTCGATGAATTTTTCCATGTCTTTTGACAGGTAGCCTAGTTCGCGTGGGCGTGTAATGAAGTGGATTGAAGTTGTTAAGTATTCTTTTAGGTTGAAGAATGCGAATCCTGTTCCGAGCAAAGCTAGTACTATTATAATTATTGTTTTTGTTTCGAAGTTGAGTGGTGCTTTGAGGAATATTATTGCGGCGAGTGAGCCGAATAGTCCTAGCCATCCTGCTTGGATGATGGATAAATTAAAAATTATTTTTTCTTCGTATTTCAAGTTTTTTGGGATTTCATAAGACATTTTAGTTCACTGCTCCTGTTTGTTTTGCTGAGCCGATTGCTCCGGCTAGGTTTCCTGTTACTGTGTTTATGGCTGTGGTGATTATGGGTGCGTTTGTTGTGATTGTTAGTGCGGATTTTATTATCGCGTATATTATTGCTAGTGTGTTTGTTAGTGCTATGACTGTGAATCCGAGTGGGAGTATTAGTGCGGTTCCAATGTTTCCTGCTAGTTGTATCATTACTTGTTGGGTTGCGATTAGTATGATGATGTCGAGTAGTTGTATGACGAGCATTACTCCTAAGAAATTAAAAATCATTTTTCCCCATGCGTCTAGTTTTGGGGTTAGATAAAGGAATATTGCAATCGGAAATAGAATTACTCCTGCTAGTAGAAATAAGTATCTGATGAATAGGGTTATTAGTGCAAGTCCGATTGCGATTATTGAGAAGAAGATAAATATTATTCCTGTGGCGGAGTATAGTGTGTTTTGGAAGAATTGTTCAAATCCAGCCTCCCATAAGTATTGGGTTATTGCTGTGGATAATTCTAGTGCTAGTTGGTATAAGTAGAATGAGATGTTTACTGCGATGATCATTATTACTACATTTTTTAACCATTCTTTTGCTTGTTCTCTTTTTGTAGCATTATTGCCTGATAAAAGAAATTGAAAACCTATTATCAAAAAAATTAGAAGGTAGAATGCTGATATTATTGTTATTATTGTTTGCCACCAACTAAATAATGGTGCAGGGTCTGGGTTTGCTGATAGCAGTTCTTTTGTTAAGTTCATTAAGGTGTTGTTGAAGGATAGTAGCGCGTTTTTTATTGTTCCAAAAAAAATGTTCATTATACTTGTTGGGATATCAAGAAGACTAGTGTTTAGTGTGTTTGTGTTATTGGTTAGTGCGTTAGCGTTGCTTTGAGTGTTTCCATTAACAGCATTTACGATGCCTGAAACATCTATGTTGATATTTATTGCTGCGTGGGCGAAAGGAGTCAGGAGGCCCACGAGCAGTATTAGTGGTAGAAAGAACTCAAAGAACTTTATCATGTTTCATCAGGCTCCCATTGGTGAACTTAAGTAACCTACTATGAGTGGTGCTACCCATACGAGTACGAGTCCGACGATTGCGTAGGATACCATTCCTTTGGCTCCTTCTCTTGCTTGGATGTTTGAGCCGGAAAGCATGTACATTCCGCCAGCTATTGTTATTGCTATTATTCCTACTACTGAAACGATTCCTTTGATTAAGTCGTAGATTTTCATGATTGGTGCGGTGATATCTGATACAGTTGCAGCGAATACTAGGTTTGTCATTAATAGTAATAGGATTAATATTGTTAGTTGTTTTTTCATGTTTTTTTCCTCCAAAGAAAAAAGCGTGTTTTTTCTTAGAACTTCTTTGCTGTTTGCGTTGATTATAAAGGTTGTGTAAATCTAGTATTTTTTTTGTGGAAAGTTCTCCAAAAAAGTTGATTGAAAAAACAAAAACTATAAAAACCAAGGCGGCATGGTTGGGGTAAAAACGAGGCGAATGGATGAGTAAAGAAAGATATGATTTTTTGATTAAACAAAACAAGACAAAAACAAAAACCTCTGTGGAAAGACGGGGGCAGTTGTTTAAGCAAATAAAAAAGTTGTTAGACCAAAAAGCATTAGGCGTTTTTTTGTTAAGCGAAATTAATCAAAAAGGAGAAGACTTGGTTCATTATTTTGCAATTAATTGTGATAAAAAACACTCAAAACAATTAATCCAATTAGTGTTCGAAAACCTGCCCGGTCTACAAGAAGATGCTGAAGAACTAGAAAAAGAAATCGAAAAAAGTAATAATGCTAGAAAAAGAATGGTGGGATAATGATTTCAAAAATTTGTGCAGAAGTTTTAAGAGAACTAAAACGAATTGGAGTTGAAATTCCGATGGAGCACGAAATTGCTTTGCGTGAATTTGAAGATCCGACCACTGTTCCTGAGGTGACTTTTCGATGGAAGAAAAAGAATCCATTAACATTAACTTAGTCGCAGAAAAAGTTTTATTTGCTTGCCAAGAAAGTTTGAAGACCTATAACAAGTTAAGACTTAAAGGAAAAGGAACACGAGATTACCATTACCTAATTAATGTGCCTAGATTATTTGTGGGTGAAAAGTATTGCCCTGGTAAAAAATACTCTATTGCCTTTGGAGTGAATAAAATAAACAATCATCAGTTGGTTGTAATTGATTTGGATGATAGTGTTGCTTTAGTTCATTGATTCTATATTTAATAGCCATTTCCATGCGGGAATCATTTTGGTTTTTTGGTTTTGTTGTTCGGTGTCTTTAGTAATAATTATTGCTATGCCTGTTTTGTTTTTTTTGGAGAACTTTTTTATTGCGTTTAAGTCTTGTGGATTTATTTTGTTTGCATATTTTACTTCGATTGGGATAATTAAAGAGTCTTTTTTTGAGATAAAGTCTATTTCGTCTTTTTGGGGGGTGCGCCAAAAGAAATCAAAGTTGCCTGCAACGCAAACAAGGTTTTCTATTACTTTTGAAATTTCAACTTCATCATTAAGAAAACACATGCATGGTGCTGTAATGTAAACCTTTTTGGATTTTTTTTCAGATGTTAAAAAGTTTTTACTATAATTATAAACTTTTTTAACTATTTTTGCTTGAGTCAAATAAAACAAGTATTTTTCTGTTGTTTTTGAGCTTAAACCTAGGTCTGTGCCAATATTTTCATAATTAATGAGCATTCCGGGGCTTGAGTATATTGCGGTTATAAGTGCTTTGAGTTTTTCGGGGTTTTCAACTGAAAAAAGTTGAGGGATGTCTTCAAAAGCAATTTTGTTTATTATTCCTTTTAAATATTCTTTTGCAAATTCATCATCTTCGTTTATTATTTCAATAAAATTCCTCTTTAAGTAGATACTAAACTCGTTTTGTATTTGGTTTAAAAACATTTTAGGGTTGTTAGCAAGCTCTGTTTTTTCTCTAAAGTTTAAAAATTCTTTAAATGATAGTACTGGTAAGTCGAGAAGAAATACTCTGCCTGCAAGACTTTCGTGTGCTTTTTTATGGATAAATAAAGTTGCTGATCCAGAAACAAAAAACTTTATGTTTTCGTAATTATCGTAGTATGTTTTGATTTGATTCTGCCAATCATTTAGTTTTTGGATTTCATCAAGAAAGATAAAAACTTTATCCTTGCCTAGCTCTAGGGAAGTTGTTTGGCAGTACTCTTTAATCAATTCATCAATACTTGGTTTTTGTTCATCAAAAGAAAAGTACAAAATGTTTTTTCTCTGGGTGTTGTCATTAATTAAATGGTTGATTAATTGTTTAAACAAAACAGTTTTTCCAGTGCGTCTAATTCCTGTTAAAGCAATGATTTGTTTTTTATTCAAATGATTGAGTAATATTTTAAAATAGTCTCTTTTTTTCTCGAAGGGGTAAAAAAAACTATTGGTCCAATGTCTGTTAAATTTTTCAAAATTAATCATATAAACAAAACAAACAAAACACCTTAAAAATATATCGGAAACACTCTTCCTGTAATATTCAATAATATAAGAACTATAACTCTCTTATTATTAATGCTTTTTTCTTTAATTTCGCTCAAAAAAACACCTTGATTTGTCATATAACATGGTTTTACGGCAATTTAACAGGTTTTGAAAGGAATTTTTGAACCCTAAAATTTGTTGTGTTCTGAATGTATCTTATACAATACAACTAACACGAATAATTGCATCTTATAAAATACAACTCTTTTTTTGTCTTAATCGGGTTTTTTCCTTTTAACCGACTCCTGTTTCCGTTTTTAGCTTATTAGCCACTGCTTTTACTGCTTCTGCTTGTGCTTCTTCAGGAGTTGACTTGTTTTGTGTCATTAACCTGAATGCTTCTGCAAAAACTTTTTGGGAGATATCTCTATCGAATTGAATTACTTCTTTTTCTTGTTTTATTTTTAGTGCGCCTTGGATTGTTAGGGGGTTGTAGCATTGTTGGCATACGTTGTTTTGTGCGTTGTTCATTTCGTTGCATATGGTGCATTTGATTAGGTCTTGTTTGTGTTCTTCTGGTTTTTGTAGTCCGTATAGTCCTTTGTAGGCGGCTTCTACTTGTGCTCCGCTTAGGTGGATGTATGTTCTGGTTTGTTTGGATCCTATTATCCATCCAAATATTATGCATAGTTGGGCTTCGCTTAGTCCTTGGCTTGCGAGGTAGGTTGCTCTTGAGTGTCTGAATAGGTGTGCGTGTATTTTTTTGTTGATTTTTGTTTTTCGCATTGTGTTTCCTATGATTTGTTGTATGCTGTTGTAGGTTACTTGTTTGCCTTTGTTTCTTGTTCCTTCTAAAATGAATACAAAGTCGTCGGAGTTTTTTGGGTTTCTTATTTTTATGTGGTTTTGTAGGTCTCGGACGCTTTCTAGTAATAGTACTCTTCTTGAGCCGGTTTTTCCCATTAGGTTTATTCGGCATTCTCCTTTGTTGAATTCTAGGTCTTTCATTTTTAGGTTTCCTATTTCGCCTACTCTGGCTCCTGTTTCCCAAAGTAAGTGTATTATTGCTCTGTCTCTTGCTGTTGTTGTGGCGTCAATTAATTGTTTGGCTTCTTCTGGGTTAATTAGTTGGGTTGGTAGTTTGAGGTCTTTTGTTTTTACGGTGGTTTTAATTTTTTTGGTTAGGGTGCTGTATTCTTCTCCTCCATTCATCCATTTATCAAATCTTTTTAGTTTGACTAAGTAATCTGCT
>Ga0268276_1003474_pt1 | contig 12187 bp, 10 predicted proteins | sample saktaG_4_FD_190145 | JGI IMG/M metagenome (GOLD analysis project Ga0268276, IMG submission 190145) | Saline water microbial communities from Sakinaw Lake, British Columbia, Canada - sak_2010_1_5_45m | ecosystem: Environmental > Aquatic > Non-marine Saline and Alkaline > Saline ...
ACACGGTTATATACTTTCGCTAAAAAACGAGGTTCACGAAATCATTTGGCGGCCGGCGGCTGAATCGACATGTCGACTTCCGGTGCAGAGCGCAGGTCAAGCTTTATCACCGTCGCGATTTTGTCCGGAGCGTTTTGCGGCAGGCGCAAAACAGTATGTGCGCCGACAGTCTCAAAGGCGACTTTAGTTTCCGGCACAGACAGCATAATGGCACTGGCGATGTCGGCTTTCATGGGCACCTTCAGTATCCCGTCGGCAGGCCAGTCGAAGACATGCAGGTAGAGAGTGGTGCCGGGACCGGCCGTGCGCATGGTGGCACGTCCCCAGGAGAGATAGGGGAAGGGGCTGGAAGTCGTTTCATAGATTGATTCGTTGTTGACCGACATCCATTTGCCGATCGCGCGAAAAGCCGCGAGCGTCTCTGCGGTCAGCGAGCCGTCAGCCTTCGGGCCTATGTTCAGCAGATAATTGCCGCCCTTGCTGGCGATGTCGATAAGGTTGCGGATCAGGGTTTCGTCCGACTTCCAGTTATGGTCATGAGCGCTGTATCCCCATGTGGTGTTGAGGGTCATGCAGACCTCGAAATCCAGGCCGGGCATGCCGGTGGAGGGTATGTGCTGTTCAGGTGTGATGAAGTCCCCGTATTTGTTGTCGATGCTGAGGGTGAAGCCGTCGGTGCCCATGCTTTTCCAGCCGGACGCGGGGTTGCGGAACAGGCGGTTGTTCATGATGACAGCGGGTTGCCTGGCGCGCACGGAAGTCATCAGTTCGAAAGCGCGCCACGCTGTTTCACCCTCGAAATCTTGAGAGCTGTAATCCCACCAGAGCACGTCAATCGGACCGTAATTGGATACCAGCTCATCGACCTGGGCATGGAGATATTTCAGGTAAACGGAGTGGTCGCGTTCGCCGTTCGGATAAGGCTGGCCTTTGAGCGGATGGGGCAGTTGTTTGGAGAGGGCGTATGCGTACTGGTCATGATGCCAGTCTATCACTGAGTGGTAGAAGCCTATCCGCAGACCCTCCGCGCGCGCGGCATCCGTGAACTCCTTGATCAGGTCACGGCCCAGCACGGAACCGGCGTCATATTCACTGACCTTGGAATCGTGCAGAGCGAAGCCGTCATGGTGTTTAGTGGTCAGCACGATATAACGGCAGCCGGCCGCTTTGGCCAGTTTGACCCACTCTTTGGCAAAGCCAGGCATCGGCTTGAAAAGCGGTATGGCTCTTTGCGCATAGGTGTCGGTGTCAGCCTTGACGCGTTGCTGTATCCATTCCATGCCGCCTTTGGTGCCGACCGGCTTTCCGTCCCAAGTGCCGGCGAGCCCGGAGTAGAGACCCCAATGCACGAACATGCCGAAACGCGCGTTGCGCCACCAGCGCATGCGCGCGTCGCGCGCCTCCTTGCTTTCGGCTGTCTGCCCTGATGCGTTAAAAACCATGACGGTGCTGCACAAGAGCGCAAGCGCAACTGTCAATCTCATGAAACTTCCGGTTGTCCTCATCTGCATTTACCTCGGGTTAAGACCGGGCACGGAGCCCGACATTGGTTATTGTACGCGTTCGACTAGTATTTCCGAGTCGATGGATTCGCGTAGTATGCGCTCGATGCCCTGCTTAAGGGTAATAGTGGCGTGAGGACAGCTTCCGCACGCGCCGCGCAGACGCAGTTTGACATTCTTGCCCTCAATGGCGACGACATCCAAGTCGCCGCCGTCAGCCTGCAACATGCCGCGCAGTTCTTCCAGTTTGGCTCTGATCGCATCCTGCATAACAACTCCAATACGGTTTAGAAATATTTAGATTTTGAAGCAGACACCCGCACATGTCAAGCGGAAGGGCGCGGATTCAGCTTTGTTGATCGCAATTCCTAAGGCAGAGCAAGTGTTGTGTCTGTAAATTAGTGAGGCAACGCGCTAATTTCTGATTTACCCTTGCGGGCTTGCATAACATGCGGGTAATTGTAATAATAACCACTCTTTTGAAACCCATTGGAGAAGCAGATGCGCACAAAGATTATTGCCGGTAACTGGAAGATGAACATGACAGACGCGGCGGCAGTGGCCTTGATCGTGGCGATCAAGCAGGAGGTCGTGGATATAGACAATGTCGAGGTGGTGGTTTGCCCGCCTTTTACCGAACTTAGAGCGGCCGCTGTGGCTTGTGCCGGTTCTAATGTCATGCTGGGGGCCCAGAATGTGCATTGGGAGACTGCCGGGGCTTTCACAGGTGAGATATCCGCGGAAATGCTGCAGGCGGCTGGAGTGAAATATGTGATCGTCGGTCATAGTGAACGCCGCCAGTATTTCGGCGAGACCGACGAGACGGTCAATAAAAGGGTCAAAGCTGCCTTGGCCGCCGGTTTGATCCCGATCGTCTGTGTCGGCGAGACTTTGGAAGAGCGTGATTCTGGCCGGATGGAGGAGGTTGTGGTGCGTCAGACCACAACCGGACTTGCAGATCTCGGTGAAGACTTGTCAAAGGTGGTGATCGCGTATGAGCCTGTTTGGGCTATCGGAACCGGACGCACGGCGACGCCGGGGCAGGCTCAGGAAGCGCACGCCTTGGTTCGCCGCACATTGGCTGATGTGTCCGGCGGCGATTTGGCCAACGGTATACGCATTCAGTACGGCGGCAGCATGAAGCCCGAAAACGCCAAGGAGCTGCTAACCCAGCCTGACATTGATGGCGGTCTGATCGGCGGTGCGGCGCTAAAGGCGGACTCCTTCGCGGCGATCGTCAAAGCCTGTGTCTGAAAAAGAAGGGAATTTGATGAAAATTGACTTGAAGACTGGCTGCAAGTATTCATTGCTGGTGCCGACCAGCATGGGTATCAGGATCACGCCCGTTAACGGGCAGCCGGTGCATTGCGGCGGCACTTTCATGATGCAGGCAACCAGCGCCGAGACCAATGTGGCAAGTGTGGCAGCGTATTTGGGACTGCCGGTGAAGGTGTTGACGACTTTCGTCAAAGGCAGCCCGATCGCGCAGTTGATCAAAGACAATTTACGTGGCCGCCATATGGATTACGAGGGGGGCGAGGTGGAGCAGGGCGGTCCTTGGGGTTACCGCCACCAGATCAATATCGCGGACAGCGGTTTCGGTTCGCGCGGGCCGCGGGTGTGGAACGACCGCGCTGGCGAGGTCGGCCGGACCTTGAATGTCAAAGACTTTGACCTGGAACGGATCTTCGGTCAGGAGGGCGTGCAGATCGTCCACCTTTCCGGTCTAATCGGCGCTCTCTCGCCGGAGACTAGCCGGTTCTGTCTGGAACTGGCCCGTGCCGCCAAGAAACACGGCACCAAGATATCCTTCGACCTGAATTACCGCGCTTCTTTCTGGAAAGGTCGCGAGCAGGAACTGTCGGCCATTTTCGCCGAGATTGCCAGAGTCGCGGATATTCTGGTCGGCAACGAGGAAGATTTCCAGCTCTGTCTGGGCGTACAGGGGCCGGATGCGGGCGGCAAGGATGTCAAGGCTAAGATCGACGGCTTTAAAGGTATGATTGAGCGGGTAAGAAAGGCTTTTCCAAACGCGCAGGTCTACGGCACTACCTTACGTCAGGTCGTCGACGCCAACCATCATCTTTGGGGTGCGCTGATGGCGGCAGGTGACGAGTGGCATGTGGTGGAGCCGCGCGATATAACCGTGATGGACCGCATCGGCGGCGGTGACGGATTTGTCGGTGGAATGCTATACGCGATTCTCAAGGGCTGGGAGCCGGCGAAGTGGATACAGTTCGGCTGGGCCAGCGGTGCCCTGGCGGCTACCATGCTGGTCGATTACGCACTGCCGGCTGATGAGGACCAGGTCTGGAGTGTCTGGAAGGGCAACGCCCGCGTGCAGCGTTGACTCTGCCTTTCAGGAGGCGGCACCGCTCAAGGTGCCGCCATCGGCACGCTCCGGCGCGAAAGCGACCAGCTTGCGCAACCGGTCGCGCTGTACGCCGCTGACGGCGCAAGGCAGGTATTCTCCGCTCCAGCCGTGGGCCAAGCCGTTTTCGTCAAACCTTTCAACCAGCAGATCATTGCGTTGCCCGACACGGGTGTTGGCATAGGCGATCTTCAGTTCATTCCCCAAGGCAATTAGCTGCCGCGCGCGCGCTTTGCGTTCCGCTGGCGGCACCATGTCTTCATAGTCAGTGGCGGGTGTGCCGGGACGCTCGCTGTACGGGAAGACGTGCAGGTTGTTCAAAGGTTGCGAGGCCAGCCATGCGCGTGTGTTACCGAAGGATTCCTTTGTCTCGCCTGGAAACCCAGTGATGATGTCGGTGCCGAGTCCGATATCAGGCACCAGCTCCACTATCTTCCGAATGTTTTGTGCAAGCATTCCGGAGGAGTAGCGGCGACCCATGCGAGACAGGATAAAATCGTCACCGCTTTGGGCAGGCAGGTGCATAAATCGGCAGAGCTTGTCGTTATCCGCCATTAGTTGCGCGACCTCAATTTCCACTGTTCCAGCTTCTATCGAGCCGACTCGCAGGCGCCCCAACCCGGGTAGGCTCGCCAGCTCGGCCAGCAGTTGCGGCAGCCGCGTAGCACCGTGGCAATAACAAGCCAGGTTGCAGCCGGTCACCACAATCTCGCTGAAACCCGCCGTGATGAAGGCTGCTGCCTTTTTCATACAATCGTCTAGCGGGACACTGCGCGGCTGTCCGCGGGTGTATGGCACGATGCAATAAGCGCAGAAGAAATCGCAACCGTCCTGCACTTTAAGAAGAGCGCGAGATAAGTTTTGTGAAGGTGTGAACTCGCTGTCCTTTAAGGACTTTATACCCATGTGACGCAATATGATTGATACCAGCGTGTCCTTTTTGCTTTGGGGTATTACCAGGTCGGCACCGAGCGAACACAGACGTTCCGCAGCCACCGTTTGAACGGCACACCCTGCGACCGCTAAGAGTGCCAGCGGCGATTTTTTGCGTTGGGAGCGTATCAGCCGCATACACTCCTTTTCAGCGGTTGCGGTCACCACGCAGGTGTTGAAAATGACGATGTCTGCCTCAGTGCCGAAAGGCACTATCTCACAACCGGCTGTACCGAATTCAGCTTCGAATTGAGCTGTTTCCGCACGGTTGAGCCGACATCCGAAGGTTTTAAACGACACTCTCAAAACAGGGCTCTGGACTCAGGACGCAGGACTCAGGACCCAGCCGCGCAGTGCCGCCATTCCTAATTCCTAACTCCTAACTTATAACTCTTTAACTCTTACCTATCCCTTGTTGCGCAACAGGCGGTATTTTGCAAGAAGGTCATGCACCTGTATTTTACGCGAGACGGGGATGACCCACTGTTCATATAGGCAGGCGATCTTTTTGGAGAGGTCGCTGTCGGCCTGGCTTTCGCGTGACATCTCCAGAATACGTGCGATCACCTCGTTTTCGACCGTGTGGTTGGTGATGGCGTCCTCCAGCAGCATGGGGTCACGCCGGGCAAGCGGCGCACGGAGCGCTTCAGGCATCTCTTCAATCTTCAATGCCGCTACATGAACCGAAAGGTTCAGACGCTGGACCAGGGCGTTCATGCAGTTGGCATCAGATGCGATGCATTTTCGGCGGTCGTCGTCATCGCCAGGCGCGCACAATGCCGGCAGTATGGCGGTGACGTAAAGCGGCCTGACGATCTGCACGCGCCCGGCAATGGTCGAGGTGCTGCCGAACAGGTTGGCGGTCTCGGCGGCTGATAGAGCGGGCTGGAGTTCGTTATACAGTCCGCTGTTGACGCGAAAAGCCGCACGTCGGCAAAAAGATTTTACCAGTGTCTCGTCAAGCGAGGCGATTATGTTTCGCAACTGTGCCAGTTTGTTCATTTGCGCAAGAGCTTAAGTTAAGCGTATGTAACAGTAAACAGAAATCCTTGTAAGGTGCGATTCAACAAAGGCGAATCACACCCTCTCTTGTCAGACGACCGGGTAGGTGCCGATCTTGCGGCCTGATTCAGAGAGTGTGAGCACCAGGCGCCAAGCGGCTTCGGCGGACGGGGTTTTCCAGTCAGTGGCGGCTTCGATGAAGAATCCGTATTCCCAAGGACGGCCAGGCAAGGGGCGGCTCTGGATGAAGGTCAGGTTCACGCCGCTGGCGTCGAAGGGTGCCAGGGCGTGCAGCAGGGCGCCGGGTCGGTTGCCGATGACCAGATGTATCAAAGAGCGTTGCTCACCTGCAGGGCATAGTGCAGGTTTGACGCGGCGGGCGGTCACAACAAAGAAACGTGTGACGTTTTCGTTGCTGTCCTGCATATCGCTTTTCAAGATATTGAGTCCGTTGATGCTCGCCGCCGCAGAGGAGGCCAATGCCGCGGAATCGCCTTCACCGGCAACACGCCGAGCGGCTGCGGCGGTGCTGGATTCAGGCAAGCGCTCGACCCCTGGCAGGTAGGCCTGCAGCGAAGCGCGGCATTGACCGAGTGCCTGCGGATGGCTGTATACGCGTTTGATTTTCGATTTTTGACGGAGACCCGGCGACACCAGAAGATGGTGGCGTATACTGATCGAAAAACTTTCCGTGATGGTTACCCGCGGACACGCCGCCAACTGGTCGAGGGTTTGAGTGACAGGACCTTCACTTGAATTTTCGACCGGCACAATCGCCAGCGGACGTGTTCGCCGAGCAGGGTCACAAAGTTTCTCGAATATCTCCTCGTGCGACAAACACGGCATCAATCGCGTTTTATCGCCGAAACGGTACAAGGCCGCCTCGTGCGAGTGTGTGCCTTCCGGCCCTAAATAAAGAATTTGAGTTTTCATAATTCAGTGAAGCTGCGCCTTAAACCGACAAGTGGCGCGCAGCGTGTTACTCCTAATTTTTTCCTCTTTCCTCTTCACTCCTGTCTCCTGAGCAATTAAATTTCAAGCTGTCTGCGGTGATTCACTAGCGCGCTCGGCACGTGCCAGAGCCATCCAGGGTTCCAGGCCTTTCAGAAAATCGCTGAAAACAGAAGAGTCCAGTTGCTGCGCGGCGTCGCTGAAGGCGTTCACCGGGTCGGGGTGGGCTTCGACGACGAGTCCGTCCGCGCCTGCCGCCAAGCCGGCGCGGGACAGGGCAGCCACCAGGCTACGCGATCCGGCTGCGTGGCTGGGGTCGACCATGACCGGCAGGTGCGAAAGCTGGCGGGCGACCGCCACGGCACCGATGTCCAGCAGGTTACGCGTGGTTTTGTCGAAGGAGCGCAAACCGCGCTCGCACAGCACCACCTGCGAACAGCCGTTCACGATCAAGTATTCCGCCGCGGTCAGCCACTCTTCGATGGTGCTGGCCATGCCGCGTTTAAGTAGCACCGGCTTGCCCGCGTGCGCGAGGTGTTCCAGCAGGTCGTAATTCTGGGCGTTGCGTGCGCCGATCTGAAACATGTCCGTAACATCATGCAATATTTCGATCTGTGCCGGGCCGGGCACTTCTGAAACCAGGGCCACGTCGAATTCCTTTTTTATTTCGCGCATGATTTTCACGCCGTCTAGTTTGAGCCCCTGAAAATCGTAAGGCGAAGTGCGCGGTTTGAAAGGCATGGCTCTGATGATCCTGATGTCGCAGCGGGTCAAGTCTTGCACGGCGGAGCGGAACTGGTCATAGCCTTCGATCGCACAGGGTCCGGCGATGATCTGTATGTTGCCGCCGCCGATGAGTGTGCCCTGCACGTTCACGACCGAGTCGCCGGAGTGGTAGTCGCGGGAAACCAGCTTGAACTTTTTCTGAATCGGGAACACCGCCTCGACCGCCGGCAGGTCTTGCAGCACCGTTAGCGAACGGTTGCTCAGCTCATCGCCGATGCAGGCTATGACCGTCTGCTCAACGCCGCGAATGATGCGCGGCTGGTAGCGCAGTGAGCAGACGAGATCACTGACAGTGGCGATATCCGTTTCGGACGCATGTCGTTTAAGCACGATAATCATGATTTCAACCTTTCTTTATCACAACAAAAAAACCGCGGGTCTACTGACACGCGGTTCTTAAAAAGTCTTACCCGATTTACAAAAGCTCACCGAGCCGACCCGAACCGTGTGTCCGGCGACCTAAAAAAGCTAAAGTAAAAATATGTCTGGGTTCTGTTCATAGAAACGTGAACATTAAACTGTTTTCGTCTCGTTTCGTCAACAACAATAGATTATAGTTGTTGCGATTTTACTTTGTTGTGTCGCACAGGCAAACAAAAAGGAGTGCGTGTCATGCGTTTTGGGTTGCGGTTGTCATTAATCTGCTTTGGGGTGTCTTGTGTCGGGGTGAAGGCTGGCGAGTGGGTTGACCCGCGCGTCAGGACGCTGGTGATGCCGGTCAGGGTGGTCTGGGTCTCTGAAGAGGGGGAGCTTGCTTCGGTCAAGAACCCTGAGATATTGCTGAAGCCCAAGCACGGACAGGTACCGGAAGGGGTTTTTCTGGCCGGATCCGGCTGCCGCATGGAGAACAAAGGGGCGCCGGCCTCGGTCCTGTTGGACTTCGGGCGCGAGTTGCACGGCGGATTGCAGATGGCTTCCGGCGGACCCAGCGGCCGAGATGTCAAGGTGCGTGTGCGGTTTGGCGAGTCGGCGGCGGAAGCCATGGCCGAACTCGGCGAGCGCGGGGCCGGCAACGACCACGCCATCAGGGACGGGGTGGTTGATCTGCCGTGGCTGGGAACGCGCGAAATTGGCAACTCCGGATTTCGTTTTGTTCGTATCGACCTTGTCTCAAAGGGTGTGCTCAGTCTGGAGTCGGCTCGCGCGGTTTCGCTGATGCGGCCGATGCCTTGGATGGGCGATTTCAAATGTAGCGATGGGCGTCTTAACGAGATATGGAGCATTGCCGCGCGTACGCTGCACCTCTGCTGTCAGGAATTCATCTGGGACGGGATTAAGCGCGACCGGCTGGTGTGGATGGGCGACATGCACCCGGAACTTATGGCGCTGATGGCGGTTTTCGGTCCGCAGGATGTTGTCAACGCTTCCCTGGACTACATGCGCGACACCACGGGCGCCGATAAATGGATGAACACCATGCCGCCTTACACACTCTGGTGGATACGCTGCCAGCACGACTGGTACCGCTATACCGGCAACAAGTGTTATCTGGCGCAGCAGCACGAATATCTCAAGGTGATGTTCGGCAATCTAGTCAAGTATATCGGCGATGACAACCGTTGTAAGATGCCCCGCGGTTTTCTGGACTGGCCGACGCAGCACAACCGCAAGGCTGTGGACTCCGGCATGCACGCGCTGATGCTGCTGGCGTTCGAGGACGGCGTGAGGATTGCGTCCGCGCTGGGAGACACCGACATGGAAGAGCAGTGCCGGCAGGCGACGGAACGTTTGCGGCAGTACATTCCCGCGCCTGAAGGCAGCAAACAGGTGGCGGCGCTGCTGGCTTTGTCCGGCTTGCGCGATGCCGCGGAGATGAATCAGGAAGTCTTGTCAAAAAATGGCATTGAGGGATTCTCCACCTTTTACGGTTACTATATGCTGGAGGCCATGGCCAAGGCCGGCGACATCGGCGGCGGCATCCGCGCGGTGCGCGATTACTGGGGCGCCATGCTGGATATGGGGGCGACCAGTTTCTGGGAGGATTTCAACGTGGCGTGGACGAACAACGCATTCCGCATTGATGAGCTGCCTGTGGAAGGCAAGCGGGATATCCATGGCGATTTCGGCGAGTTCTGCTACAAGGGGTTCCGCCACAGCCTCTGCCACGGCTGGGCGGCAGGGCCGAGCGCGTGGCTGATCAAGCATGTCTTGGGCATACAACCTATGGATGTCGGGTGCAAAACCGTGCGGGTGAAACCTTTTCTCGGTGATCTGGAGTGGGCGGAGGGGCGGTTTCCGACACCGGCAGGGGTGGTGCGCGTGCGGCATGTGCGGCAGCCCGACGGCAGTGTGAAGAGCGAGATTCAGGCACCGGAAGGAATTGTTGTGGTTCGCGAGTAACTGCCTTGCCAAGCCGAATATCTCTCGAACAGCCCACTTTTTGTGACCGGCCTCGATGCCGACACCGGAGTTTTCATCTTCGCGGTACGTGTAGATGAACGCCGGATGCTTCATGCCGTTGGCGCAGGCTTTGCATCCTTTTGCGTTTGCAGGGCTTGACGAATACGAGATAAGCATAATAATGTATGCTCTTAAATGAAAGAAAGGAAAAAACAGTAACCGCTCAGTTATTGGCAAGTCTGCCTTTGCAACGAATAAAGATGTCTGCGGCAATATATTGGCTGAGCGGGTTGTGGATTATGATGTCATCACCGCCCTCAACGCTTTCAACTCGGATTGCCAACAGCGATTTAGTTGAAGGGATGCCGGAACACCTCCTTAGATACGCATGCCGTTTTCAGAGAGACGTACTTCGGGCATTGTCAACGGGCCACCGTCAGGCTTTCGCGATGCCATTTTTTCCGAAAAGATAGGCGGCGACATCCAGTTTCGGATCGGCGACGAGGGTGTCAAGGGTTTGCTTGATTGACTCGACAGTGTCGTCAACCCGCAACGAGAGGGTGTTGGTTACACTCATGAGAATTTCGCGCGTCTTCATTCCCGATTGGGATTGAGATCCGAAGCTGATCTTGCGTGCAATCACCAGCGGACGGAGTCCCCTTTCAGCCCGGTTGTTCTCGGCAGGAATATCCGGACTGCGCACCCAATGGTAGAGGCGTTCGCGTTGCTCCCTGAAGATATTCTGGACATGTTGCACTGAAGGATGCTTCGCCGGACGTGCAGCAATCTCTTCGATTCTGGCGCGCAGCTTCTCGGCTGCTTCGCGGTAGCTTGCCAGGTCTTTGAAGTTGTTTTCGCTCCTGAGTTTCATCGCCTTGATCAGAAGTGGGGCGAACTCCTGTGCAAATGCCTGGCACTCCGCTTTGTCGGGGTTGTCCTCGCCGACTTTTAGCGTGTCGCGCTTCAAGTGTTCAAAGCAGTACTGGATAAGCCCCATGAAGATGTTGTAAGCAGCATAGCGATCTACAATAAGTGTTCCGGTGTGCTCTTGTGGATCTCCGAAAATCTCTTCCGCAACTCTGGCCGCCCGGGTGTTGCGACAGCGAAAGATGCTCAGCGTCGGCGTGAAAAACCCCCAGGTGTACCCGTTCGCCCCGTCTGTCCTCCAGCCCGTTTCGTCGGCATGCTTAACTGGAGCGGCCCGGTATTCCAGCACCAATGCCTCGTCCACAGACTTGAAATGTCCTGCCAGAGCGTGCAGTCTTCCCACGATAGTCCCTACGCCGATGTCAAATTGTCTGGAAATGGTGCCCAAAGTTAGCCCGTCCACATAGTGCCATTTGGCGATCTGCGCCAACAACCGGTTCGAAATGCACGAGTTCGGCAGAACATCGGGGGGTTTTCTGCGGAACGTCTTTTGGCAGCACGGACAATATCTCGATGGAATCCGAATGAGGCGCGTTACTTTCTTTACGGGTTCACAGTCATGAACAGTGCGTTCGCGTTCAGCGCGATCCTCCAGTGGACAGCCGCAGTCCGGACAGATTTCCGGTGTCTCCAGTATTTCGACGCGGTCCGCGTCATCTTCGCAGACAGACGTGCGCCCGTAGCCTTTGTGACCTGGCCGGGCTCCGCCTTTCTTCGCGCGGTTATCCTCCGGGGAGGACGCCTTTACCAGTTTCATCGAGGAAGGCGTGGATGTGCCGAAGGGGGCCTCTTTCGCTGTGCGCTCCTGACGATTCAGCTTCCTCCTGAGCCGTTCGTTCTCGACTTTCAGCCGGTCAATCATCTGCTGCTTCTCGATACATCCCCGGCAATAACACGGATCGGATGCCAATGGAGTTCCCCCGCGTTTCATGGACAGCCTCCACGCAGCCGCTTCACATAATCGCGTCCCAGTCTTGTCAGCATCCGTTCGAGCCTGCGCCCGTTCTCTATGGCTTGGCGAAGCTGCACGACGAACTCCGGTCGCACATGCAGACAGCGGAGCTTTCCATCCTCGCGATACGTATAGATAAACGCCGGATGTTTAATGCCGACGGCACAGGCTTTACATCCTTTACGGTTACAGGGCTTACGGACTTCGCTCAAAGAGCCCTTGGCTATAGGCCAAAGCGCAGCAATCTTTTCGAGAAAAATCCTTTGCGGATCAAAATCGGATGCCGAGTGGGTTTTGTTCATGTGTGTATGTATATAATATTATATACGATCAAGCAAGTGTAAAATACAGATTTTTATTTCATCACATAATTATTGATCTACAGAATTGGAAGTAATTACCTGCCAATAACTGAGGCATTAC
>Ga0268276_1003475_pt1 | contig 12187 bp, 16 predicted proteins | sample saktaG_4_FD_190145 | JGI IMG/M metagenome (GOLD analysis project Ga0268276, IMG submission 190145) | Saline water microbial communities from Sakinaw Lake, British Columbia, Canada - sak_2010_1_5_45m | ecosystem: Environmental > Aquatic > Non-marine Saline and Alkaline > Saline ...
AAAATTATTCCCACGAGGACATTCCTTGGAAAACGGCGGAAGACGGCAAACCGCTTTCTTACGAGAGTGTTCTCTATCGTGACGAACATTACTCCGTAAGAAATTATGAAGACGAGCTATAATGAACTGCCGGAATTTTCCAAAGAATTTAAGCGGTTTTCAAAAAAATATAAATCATTGCCCGACGACTTGGTTGAATTTAAACGAATCATAGCTATTGTTCCGCTGGGCAACAGTAAGCATTTTAATGTTATTAGCAAAATAGAACGGTGTTCTGTTATCAAAGCCCGTTTATTTTGTCGTTATTTAAAGGGTTCGTCTCTTCGCGTTATCTACGCTTTTCATTGCCAAAGTTGCAAAATTGACTTTATTGAAATATATTTTAAAGGTGAAAAAGAAAACGAAGACCGTGAAAGAGTTAATGATTATTTGGAAGATTTTGAGCAACGCGTCAGTTAATGCTGGCACAAATTCCGTCAGCGGGGCGGCGCGTCAAAGTTCGCAGTCCGGATTTTCATCAAAAAAAGTTAGAATTTCAACCAAAAGGTACCGCACAGAAAATTTTTAGGCGGCGGATTAGGGTTTGGCGAGCGGCTCGCGGGCTACGGTTATGCCCCGGACGGAGCGGGCGCCCGCGGCGTTGAGGATTTTGGCGGCTTCTTCCATTGTGGCGCCGGTGGTGAAAACGTCATCAACCAGGAAAATCTTTTTGCCCGCTATTTGAGCGGGATTTTTTATGGCGAAAACCCCGTTGAGGTTTTTGGCGCGTTCTTGCGAGGAAAGCCCCACCTGGGGAGCGGTTTTTTTGATTTTGAGCAGAACATCGTTGGAAAAAGGCGTCTGGAAATAGGCGGCAACAATTTCGGCTATTAATTCTGATTGGTTATAGCCGCGTTTTCTCTTTTTGGCTTTGTGCAGGGGTACGGGTATTATGGCGGAGTTTTCCCCATTTTTGAAAACCATTGTATTTTTGGTTTTTATAAAGTGTGTTATGATAAGAAAAGCTAATGTTGGAGCGAGCGCTTTAAGGTAGGGTTTGTACTTAAATTGAGTAATCATTTTTTTCACGAGTTTGTCCTGATAGGAAGCGGCGAAGTAAAGGCCGTCAAGGCGGAATGAACGATGGTCAGGGCAAACGCCTTTTTGGAATACCCGGTTCGGCTTGCCGCAGAAAGGGCAAAAAATAAAATCAGTAATTTCAATTAAAGCAAGACAGTCAGGGCAGAGCAGCGCTCCTTCTTTATCGCAATTTAAGCAAAACTGCGGGAACAAGGCGCTCAAAATTATTTTTTTTGGGCTTATCATTATTTATAGTATAACTTTTTATGCAACTTTTTTCTAAACGGCGGGCCTTGGGTATTGATATAGGGGCTGCTACCATTAAGGTGGTAGAGCTGTCTGCGTCTGGCGACAAAAAGACATTGGAAAATTACTTAGAATTCAAATTGCCAAGAAGCAATTCGCCCCTAAAGACATTTTACGGCAACTCTATGTTGCTTTTGAGTAATGAGGTTTCCGATATTTTGCAGGCATTATTTAAAAGAGCTAAAATAGAAGTGAAAAAAGCGGCTTTTTCTATTCCGGATTTTTCTACCTTTTTTACTACTTTTGATTTGCCGCCTATGAATGAGGCGGAAATTCCCCGAGCCATAGAATTTGAAGCGCGCCATCATATTCCGCTGCCTTTGTCAGAAGTAGTTTTTGATTGGCAGATTATTGAAAAAGAGCAGGTATCTCCGGGCGTTAAATTAAAGGTTTTGCTAGTGGCCGTGCCCAATAAGGTTTTAGACAGTTATCAACGTTTGGCCGCTTTATGCAACTTGGAGGTCAAGGGCATGGAGGCGGAAGTTTTCGGGCTGATGCGTTCTTCGGTGAAGGCGGGCAAACATTGGGGGCCTATATGCTTGGTAGATATTGGTTGGCAATCAACTACGGTGAGCATTGTGGATAAGATGGTTTTAAGGGCCAGCCATAGCTTTGATTTTTCCAGCGGCAGCTTGACGCGCGCGTTGATGGCGGCTTTGAACTTAAGCGAGGAGCAGGCCGAAGATTTAAAAATCCGCGAAGGGTTGGATCCCAAGAACGAGCAGGTGGCGAGCGTGTTATTAAAAGAAATTGATACTTTGGCTATGGAGGTGGAGAAAATTTGCGTGAATTTTTCGCAGACAGACGGCAATAATCCTTTGAGCGATATTATTTTGGCGGGCGGAGCAGCTGCCTTGTTTGGATTAAAGGAATATTTCGCGAGCCGTTTAAAGAAAAACGTTCAGATCACCAAGCCATTTTCTGTTTTTAATTGCCCGCCGATCTTGCAGAAGCGTTTAGAAGAGATTAGCTCTTCGTTCGCGGTGGCTTCGGGGGCCGCCATGATGGCTTTGGAGGCCTAATAAATTTTTATGGCAAAGATTCCTTCCTTCAGTATTATTCCCAAACCAAAAGAAACAGAGCCGGCCTGGGTGGCAGCTGTTTTTTGGTCTTTGTTGGCGGTGTTGGCGCTGTTGGCCATTCCAGTATTTGTTTTTAGAGGGCAAGCTGTTGGTTTGGATAAAAGAAGCGTCGCTTTGCAAGAGGAAAGAGAGCAATTGATCGTTGACAACACAGAGCTTGTTCAACGAATGACTTTAGCATTTCAACGTCTGAACGATTTTTCTCAATTATTAAGGCAACACCTTTTGAATTCTAATATGTTTGTTTTTTTGAGCACCATATGCCATCCACGGGTGCAGTTTACCAGTTTAGCTGTTTCTGAAACATCCAGCCATATTACCTTGGGTATGAAAACGGATAATTTTAAAACATTAGGCGAGCAACTTTTAGTTTTAAAATCTATTCCGCAGGTAAACGGCCCAAAATTTTCCGGGTTGGCCGTTGATAAAGACGGGAAGATTGTTTGCACATTGGATTTTGATTTTGATAAAAAGATTATTATGCCTTTTGGTGATTTATGAAAAAATTAATTTTTTTGCCCATTTTAATTTTTTTGGTTTTCGCGGTTGTTTTGTATGGTTTAATTCCACCTTTTTTTAGAGTGCGTTCGCTGGGCGGCGTAGTAAACAAACAAACCCTTGCTTTGGAGCAGATGAAAAGTTATTTCACTAATTTGCAGGCCATATCTGAACAGCTTAGCCAAAGTCAGGAAATTCTAACAAATATTGAAAGGGCTCTGCCCGAGGAGGTTTCTGTGCCATCGTTGATGAATTTTTTTCAGATAACTGCCGCGGAAAGCGGGCTTTTACTGCGTAATTTTGGATACGAGGAGAGCGCCGATCAGAGTGGCCAGGTTAGTCAGGCGGCCGCTGATCAAGGCGTCCAGGTTAGTCAGGCGGCCGCCGGTCAGCCCGCTGTAGCGTTAAATTCTAAAATTAAGTCGGTGGTTTTTCAGTTAACGGTTGATGGGAATTTGTCTTCATTTTTAAGCTTTATAAAAAATTTGGAGGTTTCTTCGCGGCTGTTAGAAGTTAACTCAATAAGTTTTCAAGCGGGTGATGAAAAGGGGACGCAGTTTAATATCGCGGTTAAGGCGTATTCTTATTAATTTTTATGGCCAATATCTTTCAAGATAAAATAGTAAAGTATCTAACTGTAGGGCTGGTTTTAGCGGTTGTGGCAATGTTGGCGCAAACCTTGCTCGCAAAGCCGCAAGCATTGCCTGACTTACAGCTATCCGCCGGCATTTTACCTGAAACCTTGCCTAAGATACCGTCGGTTGCCTTAGATCCTAAAAATTTGGATAACTTAAAGGTAGAGGATTTAAAGCCGTTTGAGTTGGTGGATTTTCCGGTTCGCGTTGGTCGGGATAATCCTTTTGAGCCTTATCCTTTGGTAGAAGAGATTCCTACCAGCACCGTTGCCACAACATCCGGAGCCGATTTAGCAACTTCTACCTTGCCCATAGCGACATCCACAATAGAGGCCCTTACCCCAACAACTACAACCATTGTTCAATAATCTATGGACATTTATCAATTTCTCGTTAAGAAAAAATTTTTTACCAAAGAGGAAGCCGCTCAATTAAAAGAGGAGGTTGTTCAAACCGGTAAAACATTAGAGGATTTGCTGGCGGCTCAAGGCGCTCTTCGCGAGGCCGAGTTTTTCCGCTGGAAAGGAGAGGCCTTGGGTATTCCTTTCCGCAAGGATTTGCCCGAGGATATTTCTCACGATATTCTTTCCATTATTCCGCGCGAATCAGCTGATTTTTATAAAATTATGCCGTTAGGCATTCAGAGCAGTAATGTTTTAGAAGTTGGTATGGTTTATCCTGAAAATCCGCAAGCCCAAGAGGCTTTGAAGTTTTTGGTGCGCCAGCAAAAACTTGCTTCTCGGGTGTATTTGATAACTCTTTCTGATTTTAAAAAAAATTTCGGCAAGTATCAGGCCGTGGAAAAAGAAGTAAAGCAGGCCTTAGAGAGTTTGGAAAAAGACATTACATTAGAGGATAAAGGAGCGCCTCGGGCCAACAAGGGTGAATTTGACAGGTTGGTTGAAGAGGCCCCGACTATTAAAATTGTTTCAGTAATTTTGCGCCAGGCCGTGGAAGGCAAGGCCTCGGATATTCATATTGAACCATCCCGCGATTGTTTGAGAATCAGGTATCGCTTGGATGGCGTGCTTTATCCTTCTTTGGTTTTACCCTTGCAGGTGCATCCGGCGGTAGTGGGCCGAATTAAAATTTTAAGCCGTTTGAAGATTGATGAAACGCGGTTACCCCAAGACGGCCGTTTTTCCGCCAAGATTGACCAAAAATTAGTTGATTTTCGTGTTTCCACTTTGCCGACAGCCCTTGGCGAGAAAGTAGTTTTAAGAGTTTTGGACGCAACCAGCGGGGCTAAAACGCTCAAGGAACTTGGTTTAACCGGCCGTAATTATGACTTAATGGAGAAAGCCGCTAAACTTCCCTACAAGATGGTTTTGGTTACCGGCCCTACCGGCTCGGGTAAGACAACTACTCTATATTCTATGCTTCATTTAATGAATAGCGAGGAGGTAAATATTATTACTTTGGAAGATCCTATTGAGTATTTCATTGAGGGGGTGAATCAGTCCCAGGTTAATCCCGACATTGGCTACACCTTTGCCAACGGGCTTCGTCAGATTTTACGGCAGGATCCGGATATTATTATGGTGGGCGAGATTCGCGATGAGGAAACCGCCAGCCTGGCCGTGCACGCTTCCTTGACAGGCCATTTAGTGCTTTCCACACTGCATACCAATTCAGCGGTGGGCGCTATTCCGCGGCTAATGGATATGGGCATTAAGCCATTTTTGCTCGCTCCCACATTGAGCACTGTTTTGAGTCAGCGGTTAGTAAGAATTTTATGTCAAGTTTGCAAGAAAGAAGTTGAGTTGAGCGGCGAATTGAAAAAATACGTTTTAGACAAAATTAGCCAATTACCCCCCGCGGCAAAAGAAAAGGTAAAGATTGGAGAGAACGTGACTGTTTTTCAGCCCGTAGGGTGCAAGAAATGCAATAATACCGGCTACACGGGCCGTTTAGGAGTTTTTGAAGTTATTGAGATGAGTGATGGCTTGGATCGTTTAATTCTTGACAGGGCCGGCGACCATGAACTTTTTTTGGAGGCCAGAAAACAGGGTATGCTCACTATGGAGGAGGATGGCGTGTTAAAGGTTTTGGCGGGCATTACTTCTTTGGAGGAAGTAATGCACAGCACCAGCGAAGATTAATAATATGGCGAATAAACATATTCTTTTAGTTGAAGACGATCCGTTTTTAGTGGATATTTATACTAAAAAGTTAGAGCAGGCCGGCTTTGATATGACTAATGTCAACAACGGCGAGGACGCGCTTAAGGCCGTAAAAAATACTGCTTTTGGTTTAGTGCTTTTGGATATCGTGGTGCCGGACATTGACGGCTGGGAAGTTTTGGAAAGAATCAAAAGCTCGGGAAATGAGAATCAGCCCAAAGTGATTATTTTTAGCAATTTGGGGCAAAAATCGGAAGTTGAAAAGGGTCTTAAATTGGGGGCTGATAAATATTTAATTAAAGCAAATTATACCCCTTCGGAAGTTGTTGAAGAGGTGAAGAAAATAATTAATTAATAACTTATGGACTTTGGCAAAGAAATCAGGCGGTTGTTAGAGGAGGCCTTGCGCAAAGGCGCTTCTGACTTGCATTTATCGGTTGGTTATCCGCCGATTTTGAGAATTACCAAACAGTTAATTGATTTGGAAGGCGAGAAAGTATTGGCTCCTATGGATGCCGAAGGGCTGGTTTTAGAGTTAATGACGGAGAAGCAGCAGGAGAAATTTTTGAAAGAAAAGGAGGCGGATTTTGCTTATGAGTTAGAAGGGAAAGCCCGTTTCAGGGTGAACATTTTTTTGCAAAGAGGGTGTTATAGCGCGGCCTTGCGGGTTATACCGGGGGACATTAAAACCATTGAAGATTTAAATTTGCCCCCTGTCCTGCACCAATTTAGTCAAGCCAAACAGGGTTTTGTTCTGATTACCGGCCCCACTTCGCAAGGTAAATCAACTACATTGGCGGCGATTGTTGACGAAATTAATCATCAAAGGTGCGAGCATATAATTACCGTTGAGGATCCGATAGAATATATTTTTCAAAGAGATAAATCCCTTATCAATCAAAGGGAGGTTTACAGAGATACTTTAAGTTTCTCACGCGCCCTAAAGGCGTCTTTGCGGGAGGACCCCAATGTGATTATGGTGGGCGAGATGCGTGATTTGGAAACAATATCTACGGCCGTTACCGCGGCTGAAACCGGTCATTTGGTTTTTTCTACCTTGCATACTAACTCCGCCAGCCAGACGATACATCGGCTGATTGATGTTTTTCCGGCTCACCAGCAAAATCAAATCAGGGCCCAGTTGGCCGCGGTATTGTTGGGCGTGGTCGCGCAACGTTTAGTGCCGAGAATAGATGGCGGTTTTATGCCCGCCTGCGAGATTATGCTTAATAATCCGGCTGTGGCCAATTTAATCCGCGAGAATAAGGTTCACGAGATCCCTTCCGTCATTGAAACATCCGGACAATTCGGTATGAATTCGTTGAATAAGCATTTGGCTGACTTAGTGGCTGATAATATTATTACGCCCGAAACCGCTTTAAAGTATTCTCTTAGTCCGGAGGAGCTAAAGGTCCGGCTTAAAAGATTTTCTTCATTATAAATGAAATTTTTTTATAAAGCCCGCGATAAAGACGGGAAAGAACAAAAGGGAGAGATTGAAGCGTCTTCAAAGAAGAACGCTTTAGAACTTTTAGAAAGACATGGTCTTTATGTGATTTCTTTACAAGCCGGCGGCGGCCGATTAGGGGAGGGCATCGCCTTGACGCCGGGGGTTTCATCTAAGGACTTGGTGCTTTTTACTCGGCAGTTCAGCATTATGCTGCGTTCGGCCATTCCGCCGTTGGAGGCCTTGAGGGCGCAGGTTTTGCAAACCACCAACCAGCGCTTCAAGAATAAATTGATTAAAATGGCCGAGGCCGTGGAGACCGGCGGCTCATTGAGCCGGGCGTTTTCGCTTGAAGGCAAGATTTTCAATGTTTTCTACATAAATATGGTTAAGTCGGGCGAAGCCACGGGCAAGGTGGCTGACGCTTTGAATTATTTAGCTGATCACTTAGAGCGCGAGTATAACCTGAAACATAAAATTCGCGGAGCGATGATTTATCCGGCTTTTGTTATTGTTGTTTTTATCGGCGCTTTTTTCTTGGTATCTTTTTTTATTGTGCCGCGTTTGACACAGCTGATGATTTCTTTTGAGGGTGAATTGCCTTGGACCACCACCTTGGTGATGAATGTCTCCGCGTTTGTGCGCAAGGGCGGTTGGGCGCTGCTGCTGGTGGTGATTGTAGTATTATTTTTTATGCCCGGGCTTTTAAAGAGGTTTCCCAAGACCAAAAGAATATATGACAAATTTATTTTGGAGGTGCCGATTATCGGTAATTTTAAAAAAAAGACCTACTTAACTCAGTTTTCCGAGAACCTTTCGGTTTTAATCGCCGCCGGCCTTCCCATTACCCAAGCCCTGAAGATTACCAAAGATATTATTGACAACACTCTTTACCAAAGCATTTTGGAGAGGGCTGAAGAAAGAGTCTCGCGCGGCGAAAAGATTAGCTCTGTTTTGGGCGGATTTCCGCGGCAATTTCCGGCTTTTGTGGTGCAGATGGTTTATACGGGCGAGGAAACCGGGCGTTTAGACGACACCCTGATGAATATAGTGAAGTTTTACCAAGAAGAAATTACCAGAATAGCCGATAACCTGACTTCTGTATTGGAGCCGGTTTTGATTGTTTGTTTGGGCTTGGGCATCGCGGTTTTAGCTATCGCTTTATTTATTCCGCTTTTCCAAATGGGGCTGGGCGGTGTATAATAAATAGATTATTAATTATGATTTATAAAAATAAGAATGGCTTTACTTTAATTGAGTTATTGGTGGTTATTTCCATCATCGGCATTTTGGCTTCCATTGTTTTAATACAGTTTCCCGGGGCGGTTAGCAAGGCCAGAGATAGCCGGGCGATTTCCGCTTTCAGCCAAATGCGCACTCAAGCGAGCGTGGTAGCTTCGGGCAATGACTTGTTTTACGCGGCTGTCAAATGCGCCATCGCTGTGGTTGACGGCAAAAGAACTTGCTCGGGTTGCGATGAGGGGATAAAGAATTTGTGCCAAGACATTGAAGATAACACCAAGGCCGACTTGAGCATTTTGGTAAATAATGACAATAGCGGATACTGCGCTGTAGCGCTGTTAGACGGCTCGGCTAAATATTTTTGCGTTGATGGTTCGTCAAGCGGCGCTTTGCATGCCAAAGAATACAGTATAGCGCCAGTTACATGCCAGGTTAGTCCTGATTGCCGCGTTACTAATAATTGCCGTTGTGAATAAAGCATTGGCTATTTAGACGGCGCTTGTGATATAATAAACTACCGAAAATAAATTAAGATATAAAGGTCGTTTGTTGATTATTAATTTATCAATTTAATGTTATCAAAAAGAGGGCTCACCCCGTTAGAAATTTTGCGGGGCAGCCCGATTGCTAATATGAGAAAAACAAAGAAATTTCTAACGGGTTTTACTTTAATTGAGTTATTGGTGGTTATCGCCATCATTGGCCTTTTGGCCTCCATTGTGTTAGTTTCTTTTCCGTCAGCCACTAAAAAAGCTAAAGACGCCAGAATAATCGCATCTTTATCGCAAGCCAGAAACGAGGCGGCCGGGTATTACATAGATGGCAGCACTTACACCGGCTACACTATTACCGCGGCATTGAGCGCCGATATTACTGCTAAAGGGGGCACCGCTACTTTACGTATTGACACCAACGGTAGTGATTATTGTATGTATAGCGGTTTAAACAATGGCGGTTATTATTGCGCTGATAGCGCCGGTAAGATCGGCAAGATCGCCACTGATCCGGGGGCCACAGGCGCCACTTGCGCCGCTGCTTGCGTTGCCGCTAGCACCTGTGCTTGTCCTACCGGCACAACCCTTTAGTTTCGGGCATAAAGGTCGTTTCAGATAATGCCCAATAGTTAAATTAAATATTATCAAAGGAGGCTTACCTCGTTAAGAGCATTACGGGGCAGCCCGACTGTTACTATGAGAAAAACAAAGAAATTTTTAGCGGGGTTTACTTTAATTGAGTTATTGGTGGTTATCGCCATTATTGGCATTTTGGCTTCCATTGTATTGGTTTCTTTTCCGTCAGCCACTAAGAAAGCCAACGACGCCAGGGTAGAAGCGTCTATGTCGCAAATGAGGGCCATAATGGCTTCTTACCAGTCCGCTAACGGTAGTTATACTGATTTCAGTTGTTCTGTTCCTAGCGAAATGGTTAATCTTTGCGCTGATGTTAATAGCAAAAGTTATGGCAAGGCGACCAATATGGAGGTTTCGGCCGGCGCTGTGTGCGTTTACGCGAGTTTAAACGCTCAAGATGGCGCTACTTATTATTGCGTGGATAGCACGGGGATAGCCGGCGCTACCGCTACCGACCCCAGCACCACCTGTGATGGCACCACCTTTACTTGCCCGAGCGGCACGAGCTTATAGCTTCCTGATTTTTATTAAAAAACCGGCGGGATTTTTTTCTCGCTGGTTTTTTGGTAGAATAAAGAAATGCCAAGAATGTTAATTTATTTTTTTGTTTTTCTGATAGGGGCCTGCTGGGGCAGTTTTTTAAACTGCCTGATTTATCGTTGGGAGCAGGGCGAAAAATTAAACAGGGGCAGGTCATTTTGCCCTCAATGCAAGCATCAATTGGGGTTTTGGGATTTGGTTCCCATTTTTAGTTTTGTTTTTTTAAAACAAAAGTGCCGCTATTGCCGCAAAAAAATTTCTTGGCAGTATTTAGCGGCGGAAATAGCAACCGGGCTGATATTTTTGCTAATTTTTAATTTTAAATTTTTAATTTTAAATGAATTTTTAATTTTTAATTTTAAAAATTGGATTGAGTTATTCTATTATTGGTTTGTCGTTTCTTGTTTAATTATTATTTTTATTTACGATGCAAAGCATTATATTATTCCCGACCGAGCGATTTACCCGGCCATTGGCGTTGTTTTTCTCTACCAATTATTTGGGAATTATGGCCAGCTGCTTAGCTTCCTTGCGGCCGCAGGCGCGGCTGCCGGTTTTTTCTTTATTATCTGGTTAGCAAGCAAGGGGCGGGCCATGGGTTTTGGCGACGTGAAGTTAGCTTTTTTTATGGGTTTATTTTTAGGATTTCCAAACGTTATTTTAGCTTTGTTTACCGCTTTTTTAACCGGCGCGGCGGTGGGGGTTGTTTTGTTGCTTTTAGGCCGCAAAAAAATGCGAAGCCAAGTGCCCTTCGGACCATTCCTTATAGGGGGCGTTTTCGCAGCTTTGTTTTTTGGAGAAAGAATTATAAGTTGGTATTTGAGTTTATTAGGTTAACTAAAGTGATTAGAAATTTTATGCAAAAAGGGTTTACCCTCATTGAGTTACTGACAACTATGTCTGTAATCGCTATTATCAGCGCGGTGGTTTTTGCTGATTTCAGCGGTAGCGAGAAACGTTTGGCCCTGAAAAGGTCGGCCTATCAGGTAGCGCAGGACTTAAGGGAAACCGAGGAAATGGCCCTGGCCTCGGTTTCCGGGGCTGATTGCGGGGGCGGCAGGAGCGTTTGCGGGTTTGGTTTGGAGTTTAATGCCGTTCAATTTCCCAATTCTTATTTGATTTTTACTGATTGCAGCAATGATTGCGCGAGTAGCAATTATCAATACGATATTAACGATAAAAGCATAAAAAGGATTTATTTAGAAAAGAATATTCAGATACAGGGGTTGTCTCCATCTCCCTTGGATATTGTTTTTACGGCCCCGGACCCGGTTGTCTGGATAAACAAAAATAATTGGGGTAGCGAGGGAATTATTACTTTGAAAACCCCCCAGAACGAAACCCGCGTTGTAAGGGTTAATTCAGTTGGTATGGTAGCAGTAGAATAATTATGGCCATTTTTAGAAAATTTAATACGGGGTTTACCCTCATTGAGATTATGGCAGCCATCTCGGTGATGGCCATCGGCGTTTTGGGTGTTTTTTCTTTGGTGCCGATGATTGTTTCAACTGGAGCGGAAAATACCGATAGGTTCACCGCTAGCCAGTTGGCTTTGGAGGGGTTAGAAATTGTCAGAAATATTCGCGACAGCAATTGGCTGGAACAAAGCACTAACCCTGCTAACCTTTGGAACGAGGGCCTTACAAGTTGCGCCAGCGGATGCGAGGCCGACTATACAGCGTTGCAAAGCATTGACCCAACCTTAACGGCTTATGGAGCTGGTCGTTATTTAAAAATGGACAGCCAGGGTTTTTTCAACTATGCCAGCGGCGCTGATACAAAGTTTAAAAGAAAAGTTACCATTACCAGCGGTACTGATGTTTTGAGTATTTCGGTGGCCGTGGAATGGTCTAAAAAATACCCTGCTTTGGTTTTAGAAGAAAAATTATATGATTGGCGTTAAGACAAAACAAAAAAGTAATGTCGGCACCACGATAATTGAGCTGTTGGTGGCTATGAGCGTTTTTTCCATTTTTATCACGATTGGATCTCAATTGTTGGCGGTGGCCTTAAACGAACACCTGCGGGCTTCAGAAAGAGCCGAACTGCTCAATCAGGCCTCTTATGCTTTAGAATATATGAATCGTTCTTTACGTATGGCCCGAAAGGATACTTCGGGCGACTG
>Ga0268276_1003476_pt1 | contig 12187 bp, 10 predicted proteins | sample saktaG_4_FD_190145 | JGI IMG/M metagenome (GOLD analysis project Ga0268276, IMG submission 190145) | Saline water microbial communities from Sakinaw Lake, British Columbia, Canada - sak_2010_1_5_45m | ecosystem: Environmental > Aquatic > Non-marine Saline and Alkaline > Saline ...
ATCGCGCCGCGCCGCTGGGTCTAGGCGATGTCAAGGCGGCGGGCAATTACGCGGCCAGCCTGTTCGCGCACGAGAAGGCCAAGGCCGAGGGGTACCCTGTGGAGTTGTACCTCGACGCGCGCGAGCACAAGTATGTCGAAGAGTTCGCCACCTCCAATTTCATCGGCATAACCCGCGACGGTTGCTATGTGACCCCCGCGTCGCGTTCGATCCTGACCAGCGTGACCAATGAGACGCTTAAGACGCTTGCCGCCGAGATGGGGCTGAAGGTAGAGGTCCGCGCGATACCGTTTGAAGAATTGTCCTCCTTCGCAGAGGTGGCGGCTTGCGGCACAGCGGTGGTGGTAACGCCGGTCAACGAGATCCGCCGTGGCGAGACGGTGATTAGGATCGGTGAATCAGGCTCCGGTTGCGGCCCAGTCCTGCAGAAGCTCTACGAGACAGTTCGGGGCATACAATATGGTGAGATCCCCGACCGGCACGGCTGGTGTTGCGAGGTGTGAGGGCACGGGTGCGATTCAACTTTGTTGAATCCGCACCCGAGTTAGGAGTTGAAGGTTAGGAATTAGGAGTTGAGGAAAGCGCGGGGTACAAACTCTGACGCTAAACAGGAGAACTGATATGACAACTAGACGCACTTTTTTCAAGCAGGCCGGTCTGGGGCTGGCCGCCGTGGCGGGTGCCCCTGCTATCATGGCCGCCAAGGCTCAGCAGGCGCAAGCTGACGGCGACAAGTTCCGACTTGCTATCGCCGGGTACACCTTTTGCAAGTTTAATCTCGACCAGACTTTGGATATGCTCCGTAAGGTTGATGTCCATTATCTCTGCATCAAGGATTTTCACCTGCCGCTTAAGAGCACGGATGAGGAGATAGCGGCCTTCCATGCGAAATGCCAGAGTTTCGGCGTCACCGGTTACGGTGTCGGCCCGATCTACATGGGCAGCGAGGAAGAGGTCGACAACGCTTTCGAGTATGCCAGACGCGTCGGTGTCAAGGTGCTGGTGGGCGTGCCCTATACGCGTGTCGATAAAAAGCGCGTGGCTTCCCCCGAACTTCTCAAGCTGGTCAACGCCAAGGTACAGGAGTACGACATCAAGTACGCTATCCATAACCACGGGCCGGACATGCCCGAGCTTTTCCCGAACGCCGCGAGCGGCATCGAGATGATCAAGGGCATGGACAAGCGTGTGGGGCTCTGTCTCGATATCGGTCATGAATTCCGCGACGGCGGGCGTTGCCCGGCCAAGGCCGTGATCGATTACGCCGATCGCATACACGACATGCACATCAAGAATGTCACGGCTCCCGACAAGAGCGGTCGCGGCATCGAGATGCCGCGTGGCAAGATCGACATGACGGCCTTTGTGCGCACCGTGCGCAAGGTGGGTTATGAAGGCGCCTGCAGTCTGGAATACGAGAAGGACATGAATGATCCCCTGTTGGGCATCGCCGAGTCCATCGGGTATTTCCGCGGTGTCATAGATGCCACGCGCTGAGGCGGGCATCTCACACAAAGGCCACGGGTGCGGTTCACAATGGTTGAAGCGCACCCAGAAGTCAGAAGCCAGAAGTCAGAAGTCGGAATTCAGCCGGTCATGCGGCGGTGAGGTTGATGCCGCCCCAGAGGATGTTCTCTTTCCAATACACACCGTTGTAAATGCCTTGCTTAAAAAAGCTCGCCCGGCTGTTGGCAAAAGAGGCGGGCGTCGGCGATGTCGGCGGTGTCGCAGGCGAGCATTACCAACCGGTCCACGCCCAAGGCGATGCCACTGCATGGCGGCATGCCTTTCTCGAGCGCTTGCAGGAAGGGTTCGTCCATAGGATAAACCTCTTTGCCTAGGGCGCGGCGTTCGGTGGCGGCCGCGCTGAAGCGCGCGCGTTGGGCGGCATAGGCGCACAGTTCGCTGTAGGCGTTGGCGATTTCGATTCCGCCGATATATAGCTCCCAGCGTTCCGCCACCGAGGTGTCGCCGGACTTCAGTCGGGCCAGCGCGGCGGCGCCGGCAGGATAATCGGTCAGCACGCAAGGGCGGTCATCGGGCAGGGCCGGTTCGACCTTGGCGTCCATATCGGCGTTGAAGCGGTCGACATCCCAGTCGTTCACGGGATCCCAGCCGGCCCATTGCCGGAAAGCCGCACGGACGGTGATTTGCGGCCAGGGAGAGGCGAGAGAGATGCGGTGTCCTTGGTAATTGATCTCCGTGCCGCCTGTGACGGCGCGGAAGACATTCGCGACCAGCACTTCGGTGTCGGTCAGGATGTCGCGGTAGTCGGCATGGGCGCGGTACCACTCAAGCATGGTGAACTCCGGGTTGTGTCGACGGCCGCACTCGGCGCAACGAAAGCAGGGGCCGATCTGAAAAATCTTCTCCGCACCTGCGCACAGCAACCGTTTCATGTGTAGTTCCGGCGAAGTCCGCAGCCATGCCCGACCGGAGGGCGGGGCGTCGATGTGTGTTTCCAGGGCAGGGGCAGGGACGCGCACCGGGGTCTCGACCTCCGTGAACCCGTTGCTGTGAAAAAAACACCTGATGGTCTGCAGCACGCGGGAGCGGATCTTGAGGTTGGCTGCGTTCATGCGCGTGTCAGTAGACCTTCTCGTACTCGCCCTTGCCGAGTCGTTTGAGTTTGGTGAACCCGGCGGATTTGGCACGGTCGTCCAACATGGATTTGGAGTGGCCGATGGCCGGGGCTGTGATGACACGGCGTACGGGTGCGCCGCACTTGGGGCAGGCGCTCAGGCGCGGGTCGTGTATCGACTGCGTCACTTCGAAACCGCCAGCGCAGTGTTTGCAACTTTTGGAAGCGTCGGCGGCTTCATAATCGTATACAGGCATAGTTTCCTCCATCAGGTACGTTCAGCGCTGGCGGTAAAACAGCGTGACGCCGACGATCAGGAACAGGCAGTTGGCGAACCAGGCGGCGGGCACCGCCGGCACCAGCGAGTTCTTGGCCAGGATCATGGCCAAGATCGATAGGGCGTAGAAGCCGAAAAACATGGCGATCGCGCTGATAACGCCTTTGAAGACGCTCTGTCGTCCGGTGGCCAACCCGGCGGGGATCGCGAAGAGGGTGATGATTATACAGGAGAAGGGGGCGGCCAGATGCGCGTGGATATCGAAGGTCTTGGAGGCGACCTCCTCTTGGGTCAGGTTCGGGTGGGTGCGTAGATAGTGGATCATGTCGCGCACGGAGTAAAACTCCCACGCCTTATTCATCAGCATGAAGTCACGCGGAGACTCGTCAAGTTCGGGGAATGCCCGCAACGGCATTTCGGCTAAGACCGGCAGCGGGTTCTCGATCGGCATGTTGAACTCGTCGAAATACTGGTATTGCGGGTAGAAGAACCACCACATGCCGTCCAGGTACTCGGCTTTGCGGCAGGTGATGTCGAGCATGCGGCTGCCGTCGGGGCGGTCGAAAGAAACGCGCACCCCCTCTATCAGGTTGGGGTTGTCTGACGACATCCTGTTGACACGCCAGACGCGATTGGCCGGCTGGTTGTAATAGGGGATGTTCTCAAAGGTCTTGCCGGGCTGCACCTTGAAACGCGCCACCCTGAATTCCTTGGCGTTTTCGGCAGCCCAAGGCGTATAAAACTCGTTGATGCCGGCAACGGTCAAAGCCATGATTGCCGCGACTGCCAAAAGCGGCTGGACGATCACCAGGAAGCCTATGCCGCTGGCGCGCATGGCGGTGATTTCACTGTTGCGGCAGAAGGTCCACATGGTGTAGAGCGTGCCAAGCAAAAGGGCGGCGGGGATCAGCCATTCGAGATAAGGCGAGACATAACCGGCGAAAAAGGCCGCGATCTGCATTAAAGCGGGTCGGGCTTCCATGATGCGGTTGAAGGATTCGAACAGCTCGAAAACCACATAGATTCCTAAAAACCCGCTCAGGCAATAGGTTAGCGGCACCATGAACTCTTGCAGCACATATCGTGTAAGGATTCGCATAAACGGTTTCAAGTATAAGACACGGCCTTAGCTTCCGACAATCCTATTTTTGTCATCGCAAAATAAGAACCACGACTACAGGCGGATAAAAGCGAGTTTTGGGTGCGCTTCAACTTTTTTGAATCGCACCCTTTCATACAGCAATTGACAAAAGCACATGGTTTAATTTATAATTTTAATTTTCTGGGATGTGTTGGGCAAAGCACATGGGTTCTCAAATGTACATCAACAAGCAATATCACCAAACAAAAAACGCTCTTTTTTAACTGCGGATTAACGCAGATCATTTGTGAAGTTTATTGTGCTTCATGGTTGAACCCGTCGGTTTTTTCTTGGTGGTAAAACAGGTAGGATCGAGATGAATAAGATTATTGTTTCACGGAGAGCTTTTCTGGCCGGCGCGGGGGCTTTGGCCGCGGCACCTACGGTAACATTCGGACAGGCCCCAAGAATTTTCAAAGTGGCGCTGATCGGTTGCGGCGGCCGCGGCTCGGGAGCCGCGGAAAACATTATGGCGGCGGCCGAACGCTTAGGGCATAAGGCTGTGCTGGTAGGTGCGGCGGACTATTTCAGGGATAAGGCACTCAATATCTGCAAGAGCCACGGTTGCGACGAGAAGTTCGCCTTTGGCGGGGCGAACGGCTACAAGAAGATCATGGAGGGTGACGCGGAAATCGTATTGCTGGCGACGCCGCCGATTTTCCGTCCGCGCCATGCGGAGGCCTGCGTCAAGGCCGGCAAGCACATCTTCGCCGAGAAGCCGATCGCCACTGACCCGGCCGGGTTGCGCCATTTCTTAAAAGTGGCAGATGACGCCAAAGCGGCAAAACTCTCGATCCTTTCCGGCACCTGCCACCGCCATAACAGCAGGGCGCTGCGGCAGATTGGACCGGTGCGCAATGGTGTGATAGGCGAGATCCGCAGCGGTGTGGTGTATCGCTGCCACGGTTCCATGAGTCCTAAAAACTATCTGCGTTTTCGTCGTGCCGGGGAAAACAATGCCTCGTATCTGGCCAACAACTGGTACCATTTCCGTGAGATGTCGGGGGATCATCTGACGGAACAGGCGGTGCATGAGATCGATCTGGCAAACTGGTTTATCGGTCGCCTACCGGAACGTGCCATGGGCATCGGCGCACGTCACCAGCGTTCCACCGGCAACACATATGATTGTTTCGGTATTGATTACGATTACGGCAAAGGGCTGCATGTGCATGCGGTGGCGCGGCAGATCAACGGTTGTTTCGACCGCTGCTGCGCGGTGTTGAGCGGCACCGAAGGTTCGATAGACGTGTTGGGCAGCAAGATTTTGCGCCCGGACGGCAAGAGCGAACCGTTCCCCTTTGACGAAAAGGCCATTGAAGGCCGTGACAACAACATGATGGTCATGGAGCACGCGGACTTCCTGGATGGTCTGATCAGCGGGAAACTGCTGGAAGAGGGCGAACAGGTGGCGATGGCCACGGCGACCGGCATGCTGGGCACGATGGCCGCCTACACTGGCCAGATGATACGCATGTCCGACCTGCTCACCAATCAGGATTCGCCCTTCTACAACATGAACAATCCCTTCACGGCCGAGGATTTCGAAAAAGGCGACATAGCCGAAATATTTGAGGGCAAACCTGCCGTGCCGGGCAAGCCCGAGGTTAAAGTGTAGGCTGAAAACGCGCAAGTGGTTTTTTGAGGTAGCGGATTTCGGAATCGGTCAGTTCGCGCCACTCGCCGGGTTTCATGTAGGCGATTTTCAGCGGGCCGATGCGGACGCGCGTGAGACTCAGAACCACGAAACGGGCTAGCGAGCACATCTTGCGGATCTGGCGGTTACGACCCTCCGTGAGCGTGAAGGCTATTTTGTGGGTGTGGTCTTGGCCGACCTTTAGCACCTCCACCTCGACGGGGTTGATGAAGTAGCCGTCGATCTCCATGCGTGAGCGCAGCAGAGCGATCTTGCTGTCTTCCATGTGGCCGGCCACGCGCGCGATGTAGGTCTTGGTGTGGCCGTAGCGCGGGTGCGTCATGACCTGCGTCAAATCGCCGTCGTTAGACATCAGCAGCAGGCCTTCGCTATCCTTGTCCAGCCGCCCGACCGGCACCAGCCGTTCGGAAAAGTGCTGTCGCATCAGGTCGCAGACCGTGTCACCGCGCGAATTGTCGGCCGAGCAGATCAGGCCGCGCGGTTTGTATAAAAGTACGGTCTGTAGGTTCTCGGTGGATTTTGACAGTCGCTTGCCGCGCACCCTTATGTCTTCCTTGCGGGGATCGACACGCATGCCGGGTTCAGTGATCACGTTGCCGTTGACCGTGATCTCGCCGCAAGTGATCATCTCGGCGGCATGGCGGCGCGAGGCGATGCCGCGGTGCGAAAGCACATTCTGCAATCTTTCGCCTTCGGGTTGCGGGCTCTCGTTTTGCTGTGTATTCGACCGTGCGGATCTGTTAAAATCTTTACTCATTTATGGGACTTTCTGATCGCGATTATATGCAGGCCGGACACGTTCCGGGCCGCAACCGTCCGAGCCGGTGGCAGCGTCTGCGCTTCTGGCTCTGGCGCCTTTGGCGCAGTTTTCAATCACGCCCTTCGCGGTAGGCTGTCAGTGCGCTACTGTAGGCCGCGGTTTGCGCGTAGCCGCAGCACTTGAACTCGGGACAGAAACCGCGATAAACACACTCAGGCACACAGACGCTATAAAGCTCGGGTTCGCATTTACGTATCTCTTCCAACACCAGCCTCCAGGCCGCGGTGGTTTCCGGCGAGGCTTGGCGGCAGAGGCGTTTACGCGAGATGAAGATGACAGACTGCGCGTTGGCGAAGCACTCGTGGTTGACCAGCGCAGACTGTGGAGTCTCGTCGCGGTTGATGCCGGTACGGTCGGTACGCTGCGTGCTGACGAAGTGCTCGATGCCGAACTTATGGCGCACGAAATGGACGCTGACCCAGTATTTGAGGTTCAGCCATTTCCATTTGAAGATCATCTGGCGTATCGGCGAGTGCTCCGAAAGCAGGATGCGCCGTTTCCAGGCCGGGCTCGGTTCTTTCTCGCCCTCCTCCATGTGGATGGTGGTGCGGGCCGCGTCGGCCACATCGCGCCAGTTAAAGCGTGTCTTAAAATACTTTAGGGTAAGCTGCTGTTCCATATGGCCAACAGTTTCAGGTTTTTACGCGCCGATTGCAACCCGATTTATGAATCAAAAGTCGGGAAACGAGTTGTTGCGGCTACAAAGAAGCCGCAAAGGTGAGGGTAAAAAGACAGCGGATGCCTCGGCCTTTCTGCGTGCGTACCCGCACAGGCAGGGGAGGCGTCCCTACCATGCGAACCGCAGATGTTGGTAGGGATGGTTCCCCGAACCGTCCGCCGAATCGAGGTATGCGAGACGCTCCAGATGTATGATTCTAGCGGCAGGCAACCAGTAACCAGCATTGCTGCATACCCCTTGTCGGTTTGAGGCGCAACTTTGCTAGGCCTTGTAGCTCCAGGGAGCGCGGTGGGGCTGCGCCAGCATCCTGGACGCCTCATCATCGTCGCCGACGAACTTCTCGGCCTTGTGATCCCAACGCAACTTGCGGTCGAGTTTCATGGCTATATTGCCGAGATGGCAAACCGTTGACACGCGATGGCCGATTTCCACCGATTCGGCAGGCGTGCCGCGTGTTTTCACACAGTCGATGAAATTACGGTAGTGGTTGGCGCTGTCATACAGGCGGATGGACTCGGGCCCGGCCTGCCAATTGGCGATTTCCGGTGCAGAAGCCTCGATCTTGCGGCCGTTCGTTTCGATCCAGCCCTTGTCGCCTTCAACCCGTACGCCGAACGACTTGTTTGAGGTCACACATTCGAGTTCAATGCCTTGCGGGAAGCGGCACCCGAAATGGACTTTGGTGGCGGTGTCGTACAAGTCTCCGGGAAGAGGCCATTCAGCCCCCATGTTCCAGATCTCAGCAGGGCCAGACTCGTCCAGGCCCAAGGCCCACATCGCCACGCCGATGGCGTGATGGCCGAAATTAGTCGTCTGACCGCCTGAATAGTCGCTGATGAAGCGGAATTTGTAAAGGCAACGGTCTTTGTGGTAGGGAGCTTTAGGCGCAGGCCCCAGCCACATGTCGTAGTCGAAACCTTCGGGGACTGGCGTTGGCTGCCAGCCCGGGCCGGGGCCGAAGAAATTGTTCTTGGCCACATAGGTCACGACCTTATGCGGTTTGCCGACAACGCCGTTACGCACCGCTTCGCTAAAGCGTTTCATGGTAGGGTTGGAGCGCCACTGGCTGCCGGTTTGCAAGACGCGATTGTGTTTGCGCACGGCCTTGATCATCTCTTGGCCGTCGCGCACTGTCAAACTTAGCGGTTTCTGGCAATAGATGTCTTTGCCTGCCGCCGCGGCCCGGATGGTCTGGATGGCGTGCCAATGGTCAGGCGTGATGATCGTGACCGCGTCAATGTCCTTGCGCGCCAAGACGTCTCGGAAGTCCGAGTAGATGTCGCACCCTTTAAACGCGCCTGAAGTGGTCCTAGCCGCGTATGCCGCGTTAACCCGGTCGCGCACAGGTTCGCGTCCGAGAAACTGTTTTTCCGTTTTATAGCCGTAACTGCCGCGGTTCACATCGCAGACCGCAACGATCTGCACGTCATCCATGCCTAGAAACTCTTTAAGGTCTGGTCCGGACTGGTTGCCGCACCCGATGACGCCCAGTGTGATGCGTTTAGAGGGAGCTTTGCCGCCCATCGTCTGCGAGCGTACGATCATAGGGAAGCCCAAGGTTCCCGCCGCTGCTGAAACAAGGAACCCCCGGCGTGTTTGAACAGCAGATTTTGTGATAGACGATGTGCTCATGTCATGACTCCTCCTTCGACAGTGTTCTTAACCGCGACCGCATTGCGTTCGTCAGGCACGGTGCAGACGATCCGGCGGCGTATTCAGCCGCGGCGTGTGCCATCTCCCGTGTGTCTTGAGAAGTAATAACATTCATTGAGCACCTCTTTTTGATAACCAGTAAAAAAATCCAGCCGCGGCCAGCATACCCACGCCGCCTGCCACCGAAAGCCTGATTTCAGCAAAAGGCCGCGTCACCACCGAAGCGATGATCAGCACGGTGCCGATGGTGGCCAGGCCGCCTGCCACCAGCGGCCAAAAAGTGATGCGGGCGGGAGGCCCCTCAAGCACCGGGCTGGGAGTGTTGATCTTTTCGAAAAAGCTGGTCAGTGCTTCGTCGTGGGCCGGATCGTCCTTGTAAAGCAGCGAACCTGCCAGCAGTCCGAGCAGTGTGGCAAAACAGGTGATGCCGAAGATCACGCTGGTCTGCCGCAACTCCGGCCAGATCGAGCCGGCCACGAAAACTGTGATACCGACCACGATACCGCCTATCAGTCCAATCACGCCGCCGCGGCGCGAGATCCGTCGCGTGACCAGCCCCAGCAGGGTCGGGATGGCGATAGGCGGCAGGAAAATGCCGAAAGCCTTGTTGGCGATGTCGAAGAGGTCATTCGCACCTTGCACGTTCTGCATCACGAAGGTTAGGCCGATGACGGCCAGGCCCACCAGCACCGTCGCGATACGGGCTACCAGCATGTGTTGCCTGGGCGACGCGTTGGGGGCGAGCATGCGTTTGTAGAAATCGTTGGTCAGCACGGATGCAACGGCGTTGTAGTCGCCGGCCAGCGTGGACATGGTGGCTGAGAACATGGCCGCGATCACCATGCCCACAAAACCGATCGGCAGCACGTTCCGGCACACCAGCGCATAAACCTCGTTCATGTGCTCCGCCGGGATTGGGGGCATGAAGACTCTTGCCGTCATGGCGGGTATGAAGAAAAGCGGCGGCCCGATGAAAAGCAGGACTGCGACAAAATAACCGACTTTGCGGGCATCTTTCTCGCTACGGGTGGAATAGTATCTTTGAACCATGGACCATGAGGTCGAAAGGTTAAAGAAGAGCATCAGGAAGAAGACCAGCATGTATGTCCAGTTGTACTGTCCGGCCGTGAAGCGGAAGAACCCCGCCGGAACATTCTCCACGAACCCTGCCCAGCCGCCAGCCTTGGCGACGCAGAGGAACGGCATGACCAGGATCACGGCCAGCAACACGAAGAACTGGATGAAATCCGCCACCAGCGTTGCCCACAAACCGCCCATGAAGGTGTAGCTCAGAATGATCAGCCCCGAGGCGATTATCGCGCCGCGCAGCGGGAAGCCCATGCCGGCCCCGACCACGGTGCCGATGGCCAGCAGCTTAAAAGAGTCGTCAAGAATGCGCATCGGCAACCCCATCCACATCAGGCTCTGACGCATGCCGTTGCCGTAACGCTTTTCGATGAACTCCAGCGGGCTGGTCTCAGCCGCGCGGCGCCAGCGTTTCGCGAAGATTCGGCAGCCGATAAGGACGGCTGGCACGCTCAGCCAGCTTATGGTTATCGGCAACCAGCCGAACTTGTAGGCCAGCGCGGAATACATGACGAAAGCCAAAGCGCTGAAACTGCACATGTAGAAAGAGATGCCAGCCAGCCACCAGGGCACCTGCTTGCCGCCGCCGAAGAACTGCGCCATGTTCTTTTGCTTGCCCCCGAAGAACAGCCCCACCGAGATCATGACGGCAAAAAAGCTGACTACAACGGCATAATCCGCTATGGCAAGACCACTACTGGCATCAATCATTTATACCCCCCGGCGAACCGGCTGTGAACACTCTGCTTGCATAAACCGCAAATTTTACAAATACCTTTTAATAATACACCTTTTCGCAATCGTTGTGCAATTGCATATCGCAAATTTCAAGTGTAAAAAAAGTTCAGGGCGCAGAGTCCGTAGAGGCAGGCAGTCTCAGCGCGCAGGATGTGCCGGCCAAGATTTACGGGGATTGCGTCTGCGGCCAGCAAAGCTTGTAACTCGGTGGGTGTGAAGTCGCCCTCTGGGCCCACGAACCAGCCGGCATGCGGAGGCGGTTTGGCATATCTGTCCAATGCCTGGCATAACGGAATCGCTTCCGGCGTCAGTGCCGCAACGAAGACCGGCGCGGCGGCGCGCACTAATGGCAGGCTGTCAACCAGCGTCACGGGCGTGAGAATATCCGGCAACCAGGCCGCGTGGCATTGCCGGGCGGTCTCTTCCGCCACGCGCGACCAGCGTTCGGCTTTAGCCGCGCTTTCGTCGGCATCCAACCTCACGACGGTTCGTTCAGAGATGACCGGCACTATGCGGTAAGCGCCCAGCTCCACGGCTTTCTCGATTGTCCAGTCCATACGGTTGGCTTTGCTGACACAGGCGAAAAGCGTGAGCAGGCAAGGGAGCCGCGGATGGTGTGTTACCGGTTCCGTGGAGGTGAAGGTGAGACTTCTTTTAGCGAGTTCGGTGATGTTGGCGGTGCGTGTGTGACCATGGCCGTCAAAGAGAGTCACACGCGCACCGGTTTTGACCCGCAAGACTGTAGTCAAGTGGTGCACCTCGTCGCGACCGAGTGTACAGGTGTCGGCAAGCAACTGTTCGGTTCTGACGAGGCAGCGGTGCATGGCGTTTATTTGGCGGTGTGTTTACGGAGAGCGTCACGCCGGACATAAAAAGTGTCAATGGCCTTGGCGCGTTTAGCTGTTGCAGGGTAGTTGGAGGCTGACGAGAGGCTTTCGAATTCTTCCAGCAACCGCTTCTGTTTTGAAGAGAGGCTTGCGGGAACCTCTATTTCAACGCGGACATGCAGGTCGCCGTATCCGCTGTGCAGGTTCGGCATGCCCTTGCCGCGCAGACGGAATATCTTGCCATTAGGTGTGCCGGCTGGCAGTTTAATGCGGGCATGTCCGTCCGGCGTGGGGATTTCGACATCGCCTCCCAGGGCTGCGCGCACAGGCGAGACATAGACTGTACAGGCAAGGTCATCTTCTTCGCGTTGGAAGATCTCATGCTCGCGCACATACAGAACGACATAGAGGTCGCCTGCCGGGCCGCCGCGTATGCCGCTTTCACCCTTGCCGGAGAGACGCAGGCGCGATCCGGTCTCGACCCCCTTGGGAATTTTGAGGGCGATATGGCGCGGGGTCTTGACACGGCCAGCGCCGCCGCATTTCTTGCAAGGCGAGCGGATGATCGTGCCTTGACCGCGGCAGACCGGGCAGGTCTGGCGCATCTGGATGATGCCGCCGCCGACCACGACCACGCCGTGGCCGCCGCACTGTTGGCAGGTCTCGCGGGTGGAGCCTGCCGCCGCTCCCGAGCCTTGGCAGGACGGGCAGGTGTCGTTGACATTGAG
>Ga0268276_1003477_pt1 | contig 12186 bp, 8 predicted proteins | sample saktaG_4_FD_190145 | JGI IMG/M metagenome (GOLD analysis project Ga0268276, IMG submission 190145) | Saline water microbial communities from Sakinaw Lake, British Columbia, Canada - sak_2010_1_5_45m | ecosystem: Environmental > Aquatic > Non-marine Saline and Alkaline > Saline ...
TGACTCTGCTGCGAGATCTGCACCTCGTACTCGGTCGGGTAGATGTACTCCGTGACCACCTTCATGATCGCCTCTTGACCGGACTTGGTGACCACTTTAGGCGCGGAGAGCAGATCCGTGTCTGAGCGCTGGCTCAACATGTGCAGGATCATGGAGACATCCGCGTTGCCCAGGAAAGCGTTCACGCGCATGAACTGGTCGTTGACGCTGTTACCCTCGCCCGCGATCGGATTGCCTGTGGTGCTCAAATAGCGCTGCCCCGTGCTGTAGGTGGTGCCGTCGATGGCATTGACCGTGGTGTTGTACAGGCGGCTCTGCGAGGTGAACAACTGCTGCCCGTCGGAATTGTACATCTCGTTGCCTGATCCGTCCCGCAGGGGTATTTTACCAGTGGTAATTGGATCGGTGTTGCTGGGCTCAGTATGCACCGGCGACATGTCTTTGAGCCCCATCGCCTTGCCGAGCACGCCGCCGATATTGAAGCTGTAGTCGCTGTTGAGCAGCCACTCGAAGCCGAGCGAGTTGAGGTCACGCTGCGAGACCTCCACGAAACGCGCCTCGATCTCGATCATGCGCGGGGTCACGTTCAGATCCTCCAAAACCTGCTCGAAGATCGCCAACTGCTCTCCTGTGTTGGTGACGCGCAGTTTGCCGATGGTGGTCAGATATGATATCGCGGAACCGTCCGGCCACGTAACGCCCAACTGCTGGAAGAAGGCCTTCCAGTCCTGTTTCGTGCTCATGTCGGTGGTCATCATGAAGGTCGAGTCGCCGCCAGCGGCCTGCTGACCACCCATCTCGCTCTGGGCCGCGCTCATGCGCTCGGTCAGCGAGGAGAGCACGTTGTAGGAGCGTGTCATCAGCTCCGCGTCGGGTTCGTTGGCCGGCACGATCATCACGATGTTGCCGCGTATGCGGAACTTCATCCCGGTCACGTCGCAGACCAGCTTTAGCGCGTCATAGAGGTTTATGAAGCGCGCGCTCAGGGCGGAAATCTGCGGCACGCCGCTGCTGGCGGCCGATGCCGGGGCGGCAAACGGGTCGGCGGGATCAACCGCGGGAGCCGCAGAGGCCTCGGACGAGAGCTTCAGCACCAGATTCACTCCCCGCTGCTCCACCGGGATTTCCGGGCTGTCGTAATCGCGGCTGGCCTGCTTGAAAAAGTCCACCGCGTCTATGATCGTGGCAGGCGGGCGGAAAGTCACCTCGGGGATCACGATATTAACCAGCTTCTGCTGCACTACCTGTTCCGCTGTCTTGATATCGGTGATGCCCGCCGTCGGGGTCTTGGCGGTCATGTCGCCGCGTCCCTTGGGCATCTGGGCGCTCTCGATCGCGTAGCGCTCGGGAGTCCATGTTTTGCGCACATCGCGGATCATCAGGCTGCGGGTGGCCTCGAACTCCACGTCCGCGACGGTCTTCATGCGGTTGGCAAGGCGGTCGCGCAAAGACATGGCCTCGGTGTTATCGGGAACTTCTCTGAGAATCAGTTCGCACTCTTCCAGAGCTTTGTCGTACTCGCCGGTGGTGTAATACTGGCGCGAGCGGCGCAGGCGTTTGCGGATCTCGTCGCGTTGCTCTTTATATTCGGGCTCGTTGACACGATGGGTAATACCCGAGGTGTCGGTGGGCTGCCGCTTGGGCTCTGTCTTCAGCGCCTCAATCAGACGATCAGCCTTTGGGTGGTTGAACTCCTTGGCCTGCACGGCCAGCGGCAGGGCCTGTTCAGTGTCTCCCCTTTTCATGGCCTTACGGGACTCAAGATAGAAAGCCTCGGCCATGCCAGCCTTAGCTTCATCGCGGGCGGCGAGCGTAGCCGGGCGGTTGCCGATGAACTCCAGGGCCTGCTTGTACTGCTCGCGGGCCAAAGGATAATCGCCAGCCTTCATGGCCTTGCGGGCTGCCTCTAGAGCGGCATAGCCGTGGTCGTCGAGCGACCGACGGCGTATCATCTCAAGCGTCATCAGCTCGGAAACCAGCACGGAGTTGTCCTCCGTTGTGACAGGCGTGGGGGCTTCGGCTGCAATCGGGGCAGGCTCCGCAGCGGCAGCCGGAGCCGCCGCTTCAACAGCGACGGGTGCAGGTGCCGGGGCAGGCGCAGGCTCGACCGGCACCGGAGCAGGCGCCGGAGCGGGCGCGGGCGGCGCAACCTTGGCGGCAGGCGCTGGCGCTGGCTCTTTAGCTGCCGGCGCTGGCTCGGGCTCGACCGGCGCCGGGGCAGGTGCCGGAGCGGGCGCGGCCGCGGCTTCAGCCGGTTTTTTGGTCTGCGCCCCCAAATCCTTTAACAGCGCTTCGAGATCATCTTGCGCGTAAAGGCAAGTCATTGCGATACTTGCAACAACTGTAACACCCAACAATAACCACCTTGATCTGTGCGTCATCTGGAGAAACTCCTCATTTGTCTGGCAGCTTTTAAACTCCTGAGCAGTAAAAAAGATTGGCCACTATACTTTTTTTCCGAAAACTAATCAAGCTTTGGAATAACTTTTTGTAGTCCGCTCGCTTTGTTTTCGATTGTCACCGACGTTTTTCCGCTGTCAACGGAAACAACCCGGAACGTTTCCTCGCGCACCTTGAATGTGCCACCATCCAACACCGTGTATTCGGCATTGTCCAGAGGCAGCACCAAGACCGCTTCAATGTCCGTGTTCTTTCCACTTTCGCCGATTCTCAACGTCACCGTCTTGTTGTCCGACAGGCGTTTCACTTCTGCAGTGGAAACGTCCACCCTCCGCTTGCCGCCTGGCATTGTCGGGTCATCACGCTCTTCGAATTTGACTTCCACTTTGCCGACGGCAGCCCAACCGCTATCGCCGATCTTGCCACCCTCGCGCACCCAGTGCGTGCGGGCTTGCGGCGCCATCTGGTTGAACACCAACTGGAACTTGCCGCCCGGCATCGTGTTCACTCCGTTGAAGACGAGCGGCATGGGTTTCCCGCGCAACTCTTTTACCCGCAGCAAACTCACCACCGCAGGATGTGATTTAGGGTCTCGCGGATCGGTGCCGGCCAGGTACTCCTCCAGATTGGTGAAGCCGTCGTCGTCAAGATCGCCGGCCGCATCCGAAGCGTCGTTGGAGTTCAAGCCCATCTTATTCTCGTACTTGTCGGGCATGCCGTCGCCGTCGCTGTCCAAACCGGGATCGGATTCGGGTGGTATCGGTTGCTTGCCGCCGCAAAACGGGCAGGTCTCCGCCGCATAAGGTATCGGCTTCTGGCAGTCGGCCACGACACATATGACACGCCGTTCAGGCGTCAGGAAGCCTACCTGCAAAGCGTCCGCGCGATCAAGCTGCACCGGCGAGCGCACCGCTCGCGCGGCGTTCTCGTAGTCGGCCATGCCGATCGCCTGCATGTCGCCTGAAACGGGTCTTAGACGACCCAACTGGTCGATATAGGCCGCCTCGTTCTTTTTGCGCGTTGTGCCGGCACTGGTCAGGTAAAACAGCGAGATCGACAAAAATCCCAGCGCGGCCACCGCAATCAGTTTGTCGTAGTGCCTTATCAAAGGGTTGTTCGGGTTGATTTTCAAAGCCACAGTTTAAACTCCCTCGAAAGAGTAGACGTCAATCTCCAGTTTCACGTTGACCGGCGGCTCGAGTTCAGGATCGGTCACGATTCTCTGGACATGGGTCAACGAAGCCGGATCAACCGCAACTTCACCGCCACCGGCTCGTCCGGTCCGGGAATCCTTGCCTCCGGCAGCCTGTCGCGCCGTCAAGGGGTCGCTGGTCTTTCGCAGTTCCACCTCGGCCACGACCACAAAAAGATCCAGAGCCGACAAGCGGTTCAGAACCTCGATAAAGGCGGCTGGCCGTGTGACAAACTCGAAAGAGAACCGCTGTTTCGAAAAATATTCGTTGGCGGCGGCCAAAGCGGCGCTTTGAGCCGGCTGCGGCGCCGAACCGCCGTCATCACGCCTGCGTCGCCGCCGTACAGTTGTGCCAGAGTCCGCGGCTTTGGCCGCCGAGCCTCCCTCGAAAGCCTCGCGCACCACGGATCTGAGTTCCATTATGTTGGCAGCATAAAGTTCATGGCAGATCTTCTCGATCACCGCCAACTGGAGAGTAAGGCGGTCGACATGTTCCTGATCCGGCAGGCTGTCGGACTGTCCCAGATAACGGTCAAATCCAAAATAGAAGTTCGGACCCACGATCTTACCGTTGACCGCGCCGGGCTGTGATGACAACTCTCGCACCGATTCCTGCAAACCCTGCTTGAACAATGCCGGCGTCTTCCTGTCAAATGCCAGATCGCCTTTGTGCAAGAGGTTAGAGGCCGTGACCAGCCACTGTTCCAGAACCTGCTGATCCTCGCGAACACGGTCAATGTTGGCATCATTCGGGAAGACTTTAGCCTGATAAATATGCTGCAGGTCTTCGTAATTCATGTTGCGCTCTTCGGCCGCCGCGTTTTTCACAGAAAGCGCGCTAAAGAGCAGCCATCCGGCCACAACACACAAAGCGGCTATAAGCCCGCCGCAAACAATCATGACAATTTCGTGACGTTTCATCTCTGACTCGCATCATTCGGGGTTTCGGTCTTCGCCAACTCGGCATCTATTGTGAATTCTATCAAATATGCCCCTATGTCTTTCTGCCCGATTATACGCACGTCTTGAGGCCCGCTGCCAAAAACCGTCTGCACCTTCAACTGGTCGCGCAGCTCTTCGATCGCCGTGGCTGTGCGCCCGGCCGCCCTGGCCTTCTCCTCGATCTGCTTGAGCTTGTCAGACCAGCCCCTTCCCACAATACGCACCCCGGTGACCACACCATCCTTGCTCTTGACCGGCATCATTTCCGTCAGCCACATTCCGTCAAGCAGACTTTTACGGACAGCGTCCACACGTTTCAGCCAGGCGCCACGCTCCATCATCAGCGCGCTGACAACATCAGCCTTACGCTTGATCGTTACCTTGTCTTTTTCCGCCTGCGAAAACTTGGACTGCATAGCCCTGACACCCGAAAGCTTGACAGACACCTGCTCGCTCTGGAACGAGTAGAGCTGGGCCATCTGCTTTTCGTACATGACCCAGATGCCGAGACTCAGCAACACCGCCGCCGCCGCCAGACCGAAAAACGGCACGCGCTTCTTTAGAGACTTGCGCTTGACCAGTTCCGGCGGCATCAGGTTGATCTCGACCGGACACGCCAAGGAGCGCCTTAAGGCCAGCCCTACACTCTCGGCCAGCACAAAAGCGTCTTCACCGACCTTATCGCGGTTGATGCGGTTGCCCAGCCCCACATTCGCGAAGGGGTTGAGGTAAATCACCTCCACCTGCAGCTTCTCCTTAAAGAAAGTGTCGAGATGCGGCAGCACGGCAGAACCGCCGGTGAGGAACATGCGGACCGGAGCGTTTCCGCCCTGCTGGCTGCGGTAGAAGTTTACCGACCGGCTGATTTCCGCATGCAGTCGGGTAACGACGTTGCGCACGATCTTGGAGATGCGCTCGGCCGTCTCGTCCTCGGCCGCGTAAACCCCGCCCAAAGCCACAAAGGCTCGTTCGCATTTCAGCGCTTCGGCCTCCGCGAACGGTATCTGGAAGCTTTTGGCCAATTCCTGCGTGATCGCGTTGCCCGCCACCGGGATGCAACGGTTGTAGATCTTCTCGTCCTCAAGAAAAATCATGTTGGTGGAACGCGCGCCGATATCCAGCACCACGGTGCAGCCGTCAAGATCCGCATAGTTGTAACGCAAGCAGTTATAGAGCGCCATTGGCGCCACATCCACGACTTCCGGCTCCAGTCCCGCCTCAACCACACGGTCAGTGATGGCGCGCACATTATCGATCTTCGCGGCCACGATCATCGCGCACTGCTCGCCAGTGGAGTCATCGCCTATAAACTGATGGTTCCAGACGATCTCGTCCATCGGGAACGGCACGTTCTGCTCGACCTCGTACCGCACCATCTGCAACAGCTTGTCCGCACCGACCGCAGGCAGACGCACAAAACGCGGGAACACCATCTGTCCGGAAAGCGAAAGCATGACCGGCGCCGACCTTATGCCGTGCGCCTTCATGATTTCCCTAATCGAGGCCGCAAGCTGCTCTTCAACCCCTGTGTCGCCCTCGGGATCTACCACGAGAGCCGACATCCCGTAATTAATCAACTCCGGCGGCCGCCCGCTGCGGACTGTAAATTCAGCTAAAATAATCTTGCTCGCGCCCACATTGAGCGCGAGTATCCGGTCAGTGGAGAACACTATTGCACCACCTCGTAATCGTCCGCGTTGATCAGCGCGAACGGCGTCTTCGAACGGTCGATCAGCCCGCTGCGGCGGGTGACGTTCGGATTATCCAGAACATTGGTGTCTTTCCACCACTCCTTGGAAGGAAAGGGTATCGTGGACTCGGACTTGCTGTCCAAAACCTTGCCGTCCTTGCCGACGATCTCCAGGGCTACGGCCACGGGCTCTCCATAGCGCTCCACCAGACTAGGCGGCAGCGCCACGCAACTCATGTGGTCGCCTTTCGGAATATTGACATAACGGAGCGTAGCGTTATAGAAACTGAAAGCATCCTTCCCCTCGTCGCTTTTGCCCTTTGTCATCACAAAATAGTTGAAGGCCATCTCGTCCGTCCACTTGGTTCCAGTGCTGTATCTTATCTCAAACAGTGCCCACTCGCGAGGCCGCCGCGTCACACGGGAGACCGTTGGCTGAACGTTATTGTTAAACTCGGGCGTACGTACCATGGCAGTCTTGTTAGGCTGCGGCATACGCACAATCTTGGCGGTGTCTTCCTCGTCCGCACGCGCGGATTTCGTCGCTTGCCGCTGACCAAACCTGCCGCCGATCTGCGCCCGCAGGCTTCCCGCGCCAGCCAACACTAAAGATGCCGCGACAACACCAGCGGAAACCCGCCACACACTGGATATACTTTTCATTAGTCAGCCTCCGTGTCTTGAAATCGATAAACTTGACACCCTATCGCCATTTAGCACATACAATTTAATCGCGTATGAAGCAGAATGCAATACTGAAACCGTATAAAAGAAAAAAAGTTCGTAGTCTTTACTCCTGGATGCTGGATGCCCTGAACCCCGAACCCTGGCCCCTAAATCGCACACGATTCATTCAAGCGCTTGAAAAGGAACACCAAATCGATGTATGATTCTAGCGGTAGGCATACAGAAACCATCAACCAGTATCCAGCATCGCTAGGGATTTATTTGCTATGACTGCTGATTTCAACCCGGCTATTCTCTTCTCTACCCCTTGGTTCTGGTCCTCTTTTGTCGGATGGACCCTAGCCCAGACCATCAAAATGACCAACGGTTTTCTCAAAACCGGCAAGATAGATTTCCGTTACCTGCTCAGCACCGGCGGCATGCCCAGCGCCCACTCCGCCATGGTCTGCGGACTCTGCACCTCGATCGGGATGACCGAGGGCTTCTCCTCTCCGGTCGCCATGCTGGCCGCCGGTTTCGCCGCCGTCACAATGTTCGACGCCGCCGTCGTGCGCCGAGCGGCCGGTTACCAGGCAAAAATCATGAACCAGATGATTGACGAGCTTTTCCGTCAACACAAGCTAAACCACACAAGGCTCAAGGAACTGCTGGGCCATACCCGCAAAGAGGTCTTCGCAGGCATGGCAGTGGGCATCGCGGTGGCAGCTTTAATGGTTAGCCTCTGGCCGGAAACCTGACTCCCGACTCCTCGCCGTGTTGCTCATACAGCTTGTACTCGATGCTGTCCAGCAGCGCCTGCCACGAAGCCTCTATGATGTTCTCGGAGACCCCCACCGTGCCCCACTGCCGCTTGCCGTCACCCGACTCGATCAATACCCGCGTCATGGCTCGTGTCGCAGCCTCCGGATCCAAGATTCTCACGCGGTAGTCGATCAGAGCGATGTCGCCGATCTCAGGATAGAAACGCGTCAGCGCCTCGCGCAGGGCGCCGTTTAGCGCGTCGACCGGACCGTAACCCTCGCCCGCCGTCAACTCGGTAACCCCGTTGACCTTGACTTTGACCGTAGCCTCCGAGATGCACGGCGCCTCGCTGCCGCGCTTCTCCACGATCACACGGAAACCTTCCAGTTCGAAAAACGGCCGATGCCGGTTCAGCACCTTCTGCAGCAGGATCTTGAAAGAGCCGTCTGCCGACTCATACGAATAGCCACTGTCCTCACGCCGCTTGACCTCGTCCAGAATGGCCCGCGCCTGCCGCTTGTCGAGACGCTCCACATCAGTTCCAAGCTCAGCGGCCTTCATCATCACGTTCGACGCGCCTGAAAGCTCCGATATCAGCACATGTCGCTGGTTGCCGACTTCTTCGGGGCTGATGTGCTCGAAGGTCCTGGTGTTCTTCTGCACCGCGTTGACGTGCGCCCCGGCCTTGTGGCTGAAAGCCGTCCTGCCGACATAGGGCTGCCGCGGATCAGGACGCTGGTTGGCCAGATCGTCGGTCACAACCGAAACCTCGCGCAGTTTCTTCAGCCGCTCCAACCCCACGCACTCAAACCCCATCTTAAGTTCCAAGGCCGGTATCACGCAGACCAGATTGGTGTTGCCCGCCCTTTCGCCATAACCGTTCATACATCCCTGCACCTGACGCGCGCCAGCCCGCACACCTTCCAGCGCGGTCGCCACCCCCAACCCGCTGTCGTTGTGCGTGTGGATGCCGACCTGCGCCGCCGGGAAAGACGCGCAAACGGCCCGGGTGATCTCGAAAACCTCGTGCGGCAAAGAACCGCCGTTGGTGTCGCAAAGCGCCACACCCTCGGCACCTTCGCGCAAAGCCGCCTCCAGCGCCCGAAGGGCGTACGCCGCATCATCCTTGTAACCGTCAAAAAAATGCTCGGCATCGAAAAACACCCGCTTCCCCGCCGCGCGCAAGAATCCCACCGTGTCGGCAATCATCTGGATGTTGTTGTCGCCGGTCGTGCGCAAGACGTCACGCACATGCAACATCCACGACTTGCCGTAGATCGTCACAAACTCGGTGCCGGCAGCCCGCACCCCCTCCAGTTGAGGATCGTCCTTCGCGTCACAATCCTTGCGCCGCGTGCTGCCGAAAGCCGCGACGCACGCATGATACAGCCGTTCTTTGTTTATGTCTTCAAAAAAACGCCGATCACGCGGATTCGATCCGGCGAACCCGCCCTCGATAAAATCGACCCCGAAATCGTCCAGCAGGTGCGCGAAGCGGACCTTGGCCGTGTCGGAGAACGAGATGCCCTCGCCCTGCGCCCCGTCCCTGAGTGTAGCGTCATAGATAAAAACTTTGTCCTTTGCGCTCATCTCCACTCCTTTTCCTGCCAACAACCGTCTAAAAAAACGCCTTGTAAAGCGCTTGCACCGCCTTGGCCCGATACTCGGCCTTAACCCCGAACATCATGCTTATTTCGGACGACCCTTGATTCATCATCTCGATGTTCACGCCTGCGCCAGACAAAGCTTGCGTGGTTTTGGCCGCCATGCCCACAGTGTAATAAAGACCCTCGCCGACCACCATGATCAAAGCGTAACCGCGCTCGACCATCACCGCGTCAGGATTCAGGTCGCGCTTGATGCGATCAATCACCCTCCGCTCACATTCATGAGAGAAATCGCGCTCGCGTATCACAACCGAGACATTGTCGATGCCGGAAGGCATGTGCTCGTAAGAAACACCCTCCCATTCGAGAATCTGCAACAGGCGGCGGCCGAACCCGATCTCGCGGTTCATCATATACTTATCCACGAATATGTTGCAGAACCCCTCGTCGCTGGCGATGCCTACCACGCTGCCGGACAATACACGCCGCGACTGCACAATCATGGTCCCGGGCTCTTGCGGCCGGTTGGTGTTGCGCACATTGATGGGTATGCCGGCCTTGACCGCCGGGATGATCGCCTCGTCGTGGAACACGCCGAATCCGGCGTATGAAAGCTCGCGCATCTCACGGTAGGTCATGGCCACAATGCCATCTTTGACCTCCGGCACCAGCCGAGGGTCCACCGGATACACCGAATCCACATCCGTAAAGTTCTCGTACACGTCGGCCTTGACAGCCGCCGCCAAGATCGATCCCGTTATGTCCGAACCGCCGCGCGAGAAAGTCACCACCCGGCCGTCTTTGGTATAACCGAAAAAGCCCGGGAAGACCACTATCCCCTCACTTTTTCGCAAAGCTTCGGCCAAATTGCGGTATGACTCGTCGAGCAACTGGGCATTGCCGAAATCGTCTGTCAAAAACATGCCGGCTTCATGCGGGTTAAGGTACACGGCCTTTGTGCCGCAAGCTTGAAACGCCTGTGCCACGATCTTGGCGCTGTTGTCCTCGCCGGCCGCCTTCATGTTGTCAATAAAACCGCCGCGGTGCGATTTGTCGCCGGCCAGACGGAAACGCAGATCTTTTTTTATCTCATCCATGATGCCGGCCGGCAGCTTTAACTCACGCTGGATCTCGGCATAACGCTCGACAATGTCCGCCAGTAATCGCTCACACTCCTGCCCGGCCAATGCAGCCTCGGCACAGGCGATCAGCATGTCTGTCACTCTCACGTCAGTTTTGTCGCGCTTGCCCGGCGCCGAAACCACCACCACCCGCCGGTCTGGATCAGCCGTGACTATTTCCACGATCTTTGACACCTGTTCCGCGTTCGCCACAGACGAACCACCGAATTTACATACTTTCATCGTTCTTTCCAGCAACCCCTTCTTAACGCATCCCTAGATCATCCTCAACTTAACCGGCACCTCGTTTAAAACATTCGCCGCCTTTATTTCCCGCAGGGCCGCCTCGATGGCCGCGCCTTTGGCCGGATGCGTCAATATCACCACCGGTACAAAGCCCGCGTCATCCGGCAGGTCCGTCGTCTCCTGCTGCGTCGCCGCCAGGATACTGACGCCGTGCCGTCCGAGAATCGCGGTCATCACTCCCAACGACCCTGCCTTGTCCAGCACCATCAGCCGCAGATAGTAGCGGCTGGCCACCTCCTCGGCAGGACGTATGGCTAGCTTGCCCTCGTTCGCCACGCAAACGCCACGCCGGTAGCGCGAACGTCCGGCCATCAGGTTACGCGCGATGTCACCGATGTCGCCGATCACAGTGCTGGCCGTGGGCTCGCGCCCCGCGCCGCGCCCGTAGTAGAGCGTGTCGCCGCTCAGGTCGCCGTTGACCATCGCGGCATTGAACACATGGCTCACCGAGGCCAGCATGTGGCCGTGCGACACAAGTGTCGGATGTACCCCGACCTCCACCATGTCACCGTCACGCTTGATCACCGCCAGCAGCTTGATGCGGTACCCCAGACCCGCCGCATAACGCACGTCCATACCGGAAAGGTTACGTATGCCTTCAACCGGCACTTTGTCTGCCGGCACATGGAAGCCGTAGGCCAGCGAGGCCAGAATGATCGCCTTGTGGGCCGTGTCGCCACCGTCGATATCCAGCGCTGGGTCAGCCTCGGCATAGCCGGCTTTCTGCGCCGCGGCCAGCGCTTCCTCAAAGGCCACGCCGTCCTGCTCCATGCAGGTGAGGATATAGTTGCAGGTACCGTTCAATATGCCGTGGATGCTGTGGATTTCGTTGCCGGCCAGCCCCTCGCGCAAGACGCGTATGAGCGGGATGCCGCCGCCCACGCTGGCGCCGAAGTAGATATCCACGCCATTGCGCTCGGCCGCGCCGAAAATTTCATCCCCGCACTCCGCCAGCAGTTTCTTGTTGGCCGTCACCACCGCCTTGCCGGCGTTCAGCGCAGCCAACACAAACGTTTTGGCCACGCCCGTGCCACCGACCAGCTCGACCACGATGTCCACGGACGGGTCGTTGACCACGGCCATAGCATCCGTCGTGAGCAGAGTCCGCTCAAGGCCGATGCCGCGGTCGGTCACAATGTCAATGTCCGCCACCTTCCGCAGCGCCACCTCCACGCCCAGACGTTCGGCCATCACCTTACGGTTCCGCAACAGACCGTCGGCCACACCCGCGCCGACCGTCCCGAAACCCAATATTCCCACACTGATCTTATGCATAAACACAAATCGCTTTCCTGCCGCCTGAAAAAGGCGAATGTTTTATATTAAAGAAAAACCGCCCCCACTTACAAGCTTAGGTGTATTTGACGGGTGTGTTCGCGTTGCGTCACAATTAATGACACCGAAAATATTTTGCAGATAAAAATTGAAGTTTCAGGTTGCGTCAAATGAAACGACACCGAAAAATAGGTGAATGAATATGTCAAAAACTGAAAAAGAATC
>Ga0268276_1003478_pt1 | contig 12183 bp, 6 predicted proteins | sample saktaG_4_FD_190145 | JGI IMG/M metagenome (GOLD analysis project Ga0268276, IMG submission 190145) | Saline water microbial communities from Sakinaw Lake, British Columbia, Canada - sak_2010_1_5_45m | ecosystem: Environmental > Aquatic > Non-marine Saline and Alkaline > Saline ...
ATTATCAAAAAACAAAAAAAAATGATTTACATACCAGCATCAAATCCAGAGGATTGGCAGAAACTTCTTGCTGAACCCGAAAAACATTGGAAGCCAAAATTTTCAGCTCATTCGTTGGCATATACTTGGCAAAACGCAAAGGGATTCCCTAAAAAAGTTCAAGATGTATTTGATGCATGTGGGATTGATAATTTCGCTGATATTGAAATGATTCTTGGAATACCTGAGTACAAAGTACCCTTACCAGGCGGAACCCGGTCATCCCAGAATGATTTATTTGTGATTGCCCGAACACCAGATGACCTCATAATAATCATGGTCGAAGGGAAAGTAGATGAATCCTTTGGCCCTTTTATTAGTGATTGGGAAAAGGATAATACCGAAGGGAAGACTACGCGTTTGGCTTTCTTAAAAAACCTATTAAATATATCCCATCTTAGCATCGGATCTATTCGCTATCAACTTCTCCACAGAACTGCATCTGCAGTTTTAACAGCCCAAAAATTCAATTGCACGACCGCACTGGTTTTAATACATTCGTTCAGTGACTCGGACGCATCCTTTCCTGATTATCAACAATTTCTATTACTATATGGATTGCATGGTAAAATTAATGGACTTACCGGTCCAGTTAATTTACATGGCGTAAATACCTTTTGGGGTTGGGTCAAAGATTAATTCTGAATTTGATAGTATACTTTACAGATGCAGATCTTACAATTGGATAGAAGAGTTCAGATTAGCAATATTTGATCAAGTGATTTGGTATATTTGTTGATTCCATACTTATAGAATGAAGAAATTGGCATTCAAGACTATAACAACAATAGACTACTCATTAAATGCAAGGAAAACAACTCAGACAACTCGAAGCTGAACTATGGAGAGCCGCTGACCAGCTCAGGGCAAACAGTAAATTGACAGCCTCTGAATATTCAATGCCTGTTCTTGGCTTGATATTCCTTAGGCATGCTGATAACCGGTTTCAAAAAGTAAAGATTGAAGTAGAAAAGGACCTGCCATTTCATCCTCTACGAGGAAAGCGACAACTAACCAAAAAGGACTTTGAAGAACAGAATTCCATGTTCCTTCCCGATAAAGCGCAATTTGATTACCTGGTTTCGTTGCCTGAAAGCGCTGACATTGGAGAAGTCATTGACAATGCAATGAAGCTGATCGAGGAGGAATATGATAATCTCAAAGGTGTATTGCCAAAGAACTATTCCATCTTCAGTAAAGATCTGCTGAAGGAACTCCTTCGTATTTTCAACAAAGAAGTATTACAAAAAGCCGAAGGTGACCTTTTTGGAAAGATTTACGAGTATTTCCTGAATAAATTCGCCATGACCGGGGCCCAGGAAGGCGGAGAATTCTTTACTCCCATGAGTCTTGTCCAAACCATTGTTAATGTCATTGAACCTGATCATGGAATCGTATTCGATCCGGCCTGTGGTTCTGCAGGTATGTTTGTACAAACAGGATATTTTATTGAAAGTGAAGGATTACAGCCTGCTGAGAAAGTCACATTCTATGGGCAGGAAAAGGCAGAGTTGAATACCAAGTTGTCCAAAATGAACCTGACCGTGCATGGTTTGGAAGGAAATATCCTGGAGGGAAATACCTTTTACGAAGACAAGCACAACCTGCTATACGGCTGCGATTTCGTGATGGCCAATCCACCGTTTAACGTGGATGGAGTGGATAAAGGGAAGGATGCGGTGAAGAAGGATCCCCGTCTTATGTTCGGCGATAACAGGGTGAATCTGCCAAAGAATGACAATGCCAATTACCTCTGGATCCAGTATTTCTATAATTACCTTAAACCCACTGGCCGATCGGGTTTCGTTATGGCCTCTTCGGCCTCCGATGCCGGGCACAGTGAAAAGGATATACGTGAAAAGCTTGTGAAAACCGGCGCTGTGGATGTAATGATGGCGATTGGCAATAACTTTTTTTACACACGGTCTTTGCCTTGCACCTTGTGGTTTTTCGACAGAGCCAAAGAGCAAGACCCTCAGAAAAAGGATAAAGTACTCATGCTTGATGCCCGGAAAATTTACAGGAAAGTAACTTCCAAGGTGAATGATTTCAGCCCTGAACAACTGCAGAACCTGATCTGTGTTGTCAACCTTTACAGGGGAAACACGGCAAAGTTTGACACTACCGTTCAAGGCTATCTAAAAACCTCAATGGAATTAGCACGGAAAACAGCTGAAGTCCTTACCAACCTGCAACAGCATTTTCAAAAAGTGCATCAAATGGTGAATGATTTTGCGAAAAAACGTACAAGTGAGAATAAAACAGCCGAAGCTATTTTCGATGCATTAGTTTTTGAAGAAGCATCAACCCTGCTGGAGCAACAGAACGAGATAATTAGTTTGGCCCATATGGCTGATCAAGATCTTTCATCCATCGCCCAGAAATGCAAAAGTCTGAGAAAACTTCAGGATAAAATCATTAAGCAACTGCTTGATTTCATTTCAAATGCAGTAAAAGACTACCAACTCAACAAAAACAAAGATTGGAAAGAGCTGAACCTGAAAGTACAACTTGACAAATTGAAGGCATTCCAACAGCAACTTAGCGGCAACCCCGATGAAGAAGAACCCGGACTGCTTCATGAAACCGAATATTTCTGGAAACAAGCCCATTGGTTGCAAAGCAGATTCCCAGATGGTGTTTATAAAGATATGGAAGGATTATGCAAGGTTGTGACTCAGAAAGAAATTGAAGCCAAGGATTGGAGCCTCAGCCCAGGAAGGTATGTAGGGGTTGATGCAAATATTGATGACGGGGTTGATTATGAAGAGCGGCTTCATGAAATACATATTGAGTTGGAAGGATTGAATGAAGAAGCTATTGTATTAGCAAAGACCATTGCTGAAAACCATAAAGAATTGACAATATGAAGTGGGAAAAGGTGAGCTTAGAAGATATTTCAACAAGGATTGGTGATGGCTTGCACGGAACGCCCAAATATGATGATTCGGGGGAGTTCTATTTTATCAATGGAAATAATCTTGTTGATGGTAAAATTCTTATTAAAGAGGACACTAAAAGCATTTCAAGTTTAGAATATGAAAAGATCAAAAAAGAACTCAACGATAGAACAATTCTTGTTGCAATAAACGGTACATTAGGAAATATTGGGCTGTATCGGGATGAACCAGTAGCATTAGGAAAAAGTGCTTGCTACATTAATGTAAATGAAAAAGCTGAAAAGCTGTTTGTAAGATATGTTTTAGAGAATCAAGATTTCCAAATCTATGCTCGTGATTATGCGACAGGCGCAACGATAAAAAATTTGGGACTAAAAGCCGTTCGTAACTATCCATTTTCTCTCCCTCCTCTCCCAACCCAAAGCCGGATCGCCTCCATTTTATCTGCTTATGATGATTTGATAGAAAACAATTTGAAGCGGATCAAGTTGTTGGAGGAGAGGACGTTTTTGGAATATAAGGCAATTTCAATGAGTGAGCAATTAGAGGAGTTCAAAATTGAACATATGTGCGAAACCGTTGGAGGCGGAACGCCTGCCACTGGAAATAGGCAATATTGGGATGAAGGAGAAGTTCTTTGGTTCTCTCCAACTGATTTGACCAAACACTATTCTATTGTGCTGACAGACAGCAATAAAAAAATTACAGAACTGGGTTTGCAAAAAAGTTCTGCTAAATTAGTCCCGCCCAAAACAATCCTCATGACAAGCCGGGCAAGCATCGGCTATTTCGGTTTAATTGACAAACCTGCTTCAACCAATCAAGGGTTCATCAATATCATACCTTTCAATAGCAATCATAGAGCTTATATGCTTTTTGATTTAAAAAATCGAAAAGAAGAGATCATAGGCAATGCGAATGGTTCGACTTTTCTTGAGATCTCAAAAGGAAAATTTAGACAAATGAAAATCAAAGTACCTAAAGACGAAAAGGTTTTGATTCAATTTGAAAAACAATTTGAAACTATATTTTACTTAATCGAAAACCTTCTTAAACAAAATATCAAACTCCGTGAGGCTCGTGACATTTTGTTGCCGAGGTTGATGAATGGGGAGATAGAGGTATAAAAAAGATTCTGAAAATCTGTCTTTTTCATTTTTTCAGACTATTTATTAGAAAAGATAGACATGAAAAAAGAAGAAAAACATTTTGAAATTACAATGGCAACACCGATAAACATTGCAAACACACCCGTAGAAGTAAGTCTTTGTGATATTGAAATAAAACAAGGTGATTGCTTTATCAACTCATACCGTGTTGCTAAAAAATATCCTAAAATTGATATTGTAGAGGGACTGATTCTGGCGATTGATATTGAGAATGGAGCTAAACCAATGCCACACGTATGGAACAAATTACATGATTTGCATTTTGACGTAACAAAAGAAAAGGTTTGGATTGGCAGAGATGAAATGAATGAAACTAAAGATATAAAATATTTCAGTGTAAAAATTCATTCATATAATGACTTTAAAAATGACGATGTATTTGAATTTTGTATTGATACGAATGAGAATGTTGCAGCAATTACAGAATTATTGAATAGAAAACAAAAGAACTGAAGTATATGGAACAAACAATTGCATTAATAGATTTATTCGGGAAAGAATTTATTATTCCTCACTACCAACGGGGCTATCGTTGGGGAGTTCAGGAAGTTGAAGAACTTTTAGACGACCTTTGGAGTTTCGAGAAAATATCGAATAAAGGCGAGTTTTACTGTTTGCAACCCATTGTTTTACAGCAAAAAAAAGATAATACCTACCATGTTCTCGATGGGCAACAACGACTTACAACATTATTTCTCATTGTTACCTTTTTAGAAGAAATTAGAAACGACTCGGGATATAATAAACCATTATTTACACTCAATTATGAAACCCGCATCGATTGCCAAGCTTTCCTCGAAGAGAAGAAATTTCTTGCGGAGATTGATGAGTCAAACATAGACTATTTTCACATCTGTACAGCTTATAAAGCCATAAAAGATTGGTTTGCTAGCCCAAAACATGCTGGAGCAAAAATGAAATTAGTACCTGTGTTGATGGATAAGAACGACAGAGGCAACCGCAACGTTCGTTTTATTTGGTACGAAGCAGAAAACAATGTCAATCCTATTGAAATCTTCATCCGCCTAAATGTGGGTAAAATACCGCTTACCGATGCTGAATTAACAAAAGCATTATTGTTACAAAGCGATAAATACGATGAAAAGGAGTTGAAATTCATTGAAAGAAGACTTTTTGAGCTTGCATCGGAATGGGACGCCATTGAATATACACTGCAAAACAATGAATTCTGGTATTTTTTATGCAACCATAGTAACAGTAAACCAACCCATATAGAATTTATTTTTGACCTGATTGCAGATAAACTGTTAATTGATAAAAGATATTTTGAGAAGAAACCCATAAAGCACGCTACATTCCTAATATTATCGGAATATTTACAAGATTTAATTGAAAATGAAGAGTTAAGCCGCATTAGGGCAGTTGAAAAGATATGGGAACAAGTAACTGAATATTTTGAATATTTCCGTGATTGGTTCCAAAATCGCATATTGTATCATTACATAGGATATATTATTGCACTTAAAGGGAATCAAATCATTGATTCTCTTATTATCCAATCAAAAACTTTGGCCAAAAAGCAATTTATTAACTTTCTTGAAACTGAAATTGGGAAAATAGTGTTGGTTAATAAAATAAGAAAAGATACCAATGGTAATGAATATCAAGTAACCCTTGAAAACCTAAATTATGATAATGAAGATCAGAAAACCAATGATATACCTGAAATACACAGGATCTTGCTTTTACACAATGTGTATGCATCTTTAAAAAGTGATAAGGAGAAGGCTCGGTTCCCATTTAATCTGTATAAACAAACTAAACGGAATGAAAAAGAAAAATGGAGTTTGGACCATATTCACGCTCAGAACTCTAAATCTATTATCAAAAAAGAAAATCAGTTAACATGGTTAAATGACCATATTCAATCGCTAAGCAATCAAAACAATCCGGCTTTTAACAAATTACTACAACAGATGAGAGCCTTGAAAGAATTAGAAGAAATAGAACAAGAAGCATTTGAAAACATTGTTAAAGATGTTTATGCTGCAATAACGGAGGCGACCGATATTGATGAAAGTAGAATCCACAACATTAGCAACTTGTGTTTAGTTGATACTAATACTAATAGTAAGTTAAATAATTCAGTATTTGACGTTAAAAGGGAGAAAATTAAAGAAAGGGAATTATCAGGAAATTACATTCCAGTATGTACTCGAAATGTATTTTTGAAGGCGTACACAAGTTTTCCTGTTAACAATGCGTATTGGACTGATTACGACCGTGAAGGGTATCTTCAAAGTATTAAAAGAACATACGACTACTTTTTATATTCAATTAATAAAGATTAGCCATGCAATTTACAATAAAAGAATTATTAGAAGAGTATCAGGTAGTTATACCTCAATTACAGCGTGATTACGCACAAGGTAGAGCAAGTGAGCTGGACTTAAGAAAGAGTTTTATTAAAAGAATCAAACAAGCACTGCAAAACGATTCTGAACCTTTAAACCTCGATTTTGTGTATGGGTATACTGAAAAAACAAGTATCGACAGCACTGCTTTTATTCCTCTGGATGGGCAACAACGTTTAACAACTCTTTGGCTAATGCTTTGGTTTCTATCCCCTAGGGATAATAACACCATAAGTATAGATAATCAAAAGTTTCTTACAAATTTCACATATGCAACCCGATTGTCATCAAAGCGCTTTTGTCAAAATTTAGTAGTTCAACCTCTTGCTTTGCAAACTGACCAGCTTATTAGTGAACAAATAACAGATGCACCATGGTTTATGTCTTCATGGGGCAATGACCCAACAATTTTATCAATGTTAAATATGCTAGATACTTTACATGAGGAAATGATTGAGAAAGAAGTTGAATGGGAAAATTTGACAAATAATAGAAAAATAACTTTTGATTATATCGACATTAAATCAGAAGAATTCAAACTGACAGATGAGCTTTATATTAAGATGAATTCAAGGGGTAAGCCTTTAACCCCTTTTGAGAATTTTAAAGCCCAATTTTCCTCTTTACTTTCTTCAAAGACAACAGACTATTCTAAATTAACATTAGAATATCAGGGTGCAAATATTACTTATCAGCAGTACTTTGCCTTTAAAATTGACAGTGTATGGATTGATTTATTTTGGGGCTACAGAAATAAGGTTGAAACCAGAACTGATGATTGCATATACCAGTACATCAACTATACTGCTGAGTTTTTATATTACAGAGATAACCCTAAAACATTAAGTTCCGAGATCAAAATTGATTTTGATTTTTTGAATAATGTATTTTCTACAAAAAAAAATATAGACTTCCTTTTCAATTCTTTAGATCTTCTGTCTGAAATAAATGATTTAAACAGCTTTTTTGAAACACTTTTTGAGGGCTTATCAACATTCGACAGTTTCCCAAATGATTATTTTTTAAGGGCGATTACTGATACAGGATTTGACGTTAAAGACAAAGTAATTTTTTATACTATTTTATCCTACATTACAAAAAACTCTGTAAAAGTAGTTGAGGATGAACTAAAAGACTTAATAAGGATAGTCAGGAATCTACTCTTTACTGTACGCCAGCCAAACCAATTAAGAAGAATTGAATATGCTTCAAATCTACGCTTGCCGAATGTGTCTGAATACTGCAAGTTTATTGACACAATAATTGAAATGAAAACTAAAGAGAAAAACAAACCTTTTTATCTTTTGCTTTCTGAAAATGAGTTTATTGGTTTTGCAAAAGATTATATTCAAAAAGAAAAATCAAAATCAAAGATTATTTCATCGAGCCCAGCTTTAAAGAAAAGTATTAATGCTTTAGAAGAGCACCCCCAGATTCAAGGTAATACTGCAAACTTCAAATTGGATTCGACAAATATTAAAACTAGAATTAAGGCATTTCTTGAAATATGGTCAAATAATATAGACAACTCCCTTATATCGAGAGCACTTTTAACAATTGATGATTATTCTGTAAAAACTCATGGTCATTCAGCTTTAGGAGATATTTGGTATTTTGGATGTAAAAGTTTTTGGAATAGAATTTTAACTGCCTTAACTTCCGATGTTCCTGCAGCTTTCTCTGATACATTAGACACATTTCTAACACTTTATCTGCAAACAAGTGGTGATTCTCCAACCGAAAAACTTATAACAATAATTGAAAATTATAAGTCGGAAAGCTGGGATTGGAGGTATTACTTCGTTAAATATAAACCAATAACAAACAATCCTTATTTGAGTATAAATATATTTACTTGGGAAGATAAAAACGGATTTGATATAAATTGTTTGGGGAATTCAGGAAATTATCCACTGCATTCATACCACTTAAATCCATATTTGATAGCATTAAGTAGCTTTTTTGATTCAAGCAACAAGGTGACTCTATATTGGGGACGATTTGCAGAAATTAGTTATATCAAGGTTGCAGGAAATGTGAAAATACATGTTAGCAAGCAAGGTTGGGTAATAACAGCATTAGGTAGTTTTGATATTAATGCAGATTTTATCGAAAAATATAAGCTTGAACCAAATGAAGAAAGCTACCTATTAAATGAAACTAATTCGAAGGATAAAATAGAAATAGCAATTGAGTTTATAAATGATATTTTAAATTAATGACCTGGGAATACTCAGAAGATAATCTCATTGAGCAGACCACTATCGACTTGTTTTTCGATAAATTGGGTTGGAATACTCTATTTGCATATAACAAAGAGAGCTTTGGAGAAGGAAGTACTCTGGGTAGATTGAACAAAAAAGAGGTTATCATTAAACGAGATTTGTTTAAGAAACTGAAAGAGTTCAATCCTGGCTTGCCATCAAAAGCATACGAAGAAGCTTATGCAAAACTTACTGAAGAAAGCAGCATCAAGTCATTGGCCGAGATCAATTTCGAGAAGTATCAATTGATGCGAGATGGCGTCCCTGTAGATTTTATTAATGAAACGGGAGAGCAGGTAAAAAATAAAATCATCAAAGTTATTGATCTTGAAGAAGCGGGTAACAATGATTTCTTAGCCATCCGTCAATTGTGGATACAGGGCAAGAGTAATCGTGTACGTCGACCGGATATCATTGGCTTTGTGAATGGCATCCCTTTACTCTTTGTTGAACTCAAAGCCGCCCACCGTAAACTTGAGAATGCTTACAATGATAATTTTACCGATTATAAGGATGTTATTCCAAAACTCTTTTATTACAACTCATTTGTAATCCTAAGTAATGGCATTGAAAGTCGAATTGGGAGTGTCACTGGGAACTATCAGCACTTCCATGAATGGAAGCGGATCACTGAGGATGACGACGGAATTGTTGCTTTGGATAGAATTATTGTTGGCGTTTGTGAGAAACAACGTTTTCTGGACCTCTTTGAAAACTTTATTCTTTTTGATAACTCACTCGGGAAAGTGGTAAAATTGATTGCCAGGAACCATCAGTTTATTGGAGTCAACAAAGCAATTGATAATATAAAGCATAAGGATCAGCTTTATCAACTTGGGAAAATCAGCCTGGAAGAAAAGCAAAAACTCGGGGTATTCTGGCATACCCAGGGAAGCGGAAAATCCTACTCAATGGTTTTTATGAGTCAGAAGATTCACCGCAAGTTTACAGGTAGTTATACCTTCCTAATCGTAACAGATCGCAATGAATTGGATACTCAGATCTATGGAACTTTCAGTGCAGTGGGTGCGATTCCAAAAGTCAAGGCAGGTTCAAAATATTCTTTGAAGGCGATCAGTGGAAAGCATTTGAAAGGTTTGCTTGGTTCTGAGCATCGTTACTTGTTTACCCTCATTCACAAATTCAATTTTGAAGAAGAAATAACACAACGAGAGAACATCATCGTAATCTCAGATGAAGCACACCGTACACAAGGTGGGCAATTGGCAATGAACTTACGCAACTCCCTGCCAAATGCTTCTTTTATTGGGTTTACCGGTACACCACTTTTCAAAGATGATGAATTAACCCGAAGAATCTTTGGGGACTATGTTTCACGGTATGATTTCAAGAGAAGTGTAGATGATGGAGCAACAGTTCCTCTTTTTTATGAGAACCGAGGCGAGTATCTTGGACTGAAAAATCCGGTGATCAATGACCAGATAAGGGCAATTATTGATGAGGAGGGTGAAGACCTGGACAGCGACCAGCGTAGTAAAGTTGAACAACTTTTTTCAAGAGAATATCCAATCCTAACCGCAAAAAAGAGACTTGACGCCATCGCCAAGGATGTAGTTTGGCATTTCTGCAATCGTGGTTACAAAGGAAAAGGAATGTTCATTGCTCTCGACAAAGTGACTGCGGTTAGAATGTATAACTTCATTAGCCATCATTGGGATATTCTTATAAGGAAATATGAAAAAGAGATCGCCAAAGGCAAGTATGGAGACCAGGAGATGTTGGAAAAAAGCCGAGAACTTCAATGGATAAAAGAGACCGAAATTTGTGTGGTGATCAGTCCGGAACAAAACGAGATCGAAAAATTCCGGCAATGGGATCTGGATATTGAGGCCCACAGGGAGAAAATGAACAACCAAGACCTGGAAACAAGGTTTAAGGATGAAAACGATCCATTTCGTTTTGTAATCGTTTGTGCCATGTGGATTACTGGCTTTGATGTTCCTACCCTTTCGACTTTATATTTAGATAAGCCCCTTAAATCTCATACATTGATGCAGGCAATTGCCAGGGCGAATCGAATCAGTGAAGGCAAGAACAACGGATTGATCGTGGATTACATCGAAACGTATACAGCCCTCCTGGACGCTTTGGCGATTTATGGACCAGGGGGTCAAGAGGATGGGGAAACTGGCGGAGAAGAACCTGAACCCCCGGTGAAGCTAAAAGAAGAATTGATTCGACAGCTTGAATTAGCTTTAGAAACAACGGAGACCTTTTTGAAGGAAGAAGTTTCATTCGATCTGTCACAACTTATTAATGCGAATGGATTGCAAAAGTTGGCAGCGATGGAAAAAGGTGTAAATGCAGTTTACACCAATGACGAAACCAAAAGTAAGTTTCAAATTTTAGCCAGGGAAGTGTTCAAGAAGTACAAAGCGCTTCAACCAGACAGAGTATTGAATCATTATTCCCCCAGGAAAAATGCAATCGATGTCATTTACACGGCTATTGAAGATAACATTCAAAGTGCCGATGTCACTGAGATAATGAAGAAAATCCAGCAAGTCGTGGACGAATCCATTGAGAATATGGTCGCCGAACCTACGCACGAAGATGGAAAACTTATTGACCTGAGTGGATTAAATTTTGCCATATTAGAACGACTCTTTCAAAAATCTCAAAATAAGAATGCTACCGTTCAATCGTTAAAAGACAAGGTCGAGAGTCAATTGAAACAGATGGTGGAAAGAAACCCGCTTCGAGTTGACTTTTACCGGCGCTATCAAGAAATAATAGACAATTACAACCGAGGCAAAGACACTGTTACCATTGAGGAAACATTCAAGAAGCTGATTGAGTTTGTAAATTCCTTGTCAGAAGAAGAAGCGGAAACGAAAAGAGAAGGATTGACCGAAGAACAAAAAGCAATTTTCGACATCCTTCGCAAGCCTGATTTATCGAAAGCGGAAAAAAAGAAAATTAAAGAAATTGCAATCGAACTTCTAGAGGATCTTAAAAAGGAGAAATTGAAGGTTGAACAATGGGCAGATAAATCTGTAACTGCAGCAGCTGTTTTCAATGTTGTCAATAAAACACTTTTTGAAACATTACCTTACCCAACATATAAAACTGATGATATCGATTTAAAGACACAGTTAGTCTATGAACATCTTAAACATCAATATTATGGAGGGGGGATGAGTGTTTATGGGCAATATTGATTTGGAGTGATCAAACCAAAATATAGACATTCGAGTTTTTTCAATAAAATCAATTTGATATTTAATTGAATAGCAGATTACAATTCATGACTTAACTAAGATTATCCTAATAAAATGAATATGGAAAAGGAAATAATTGAACGGTTAAAGTGTAATGAGAATTCAGGAACAAATCATTGAAATACGTTTTAACCCCAAATGATCAGGAAATAAAACCAGAAACTTTAGAAGAGTGATTTTACGAAATATATTTT
>Ga0268276_1003480_pt1 | contig 12175 bp, 8 predicted proteins | sample saktaG_4_FD_190145 | JGI IMG/M metagenome (GOLD analysis project Ga0268276, IMG submission 190145) | Saline water microbial communities from Sakinaw Lake, British Columbia, Canada - sak_2010_1_5_45m | ecosystem: Environmental > Aquatic > Non-marine Saline and Alkaline > Saline ...
CGCCGTCTTTTTTGAAATCCTGGGTGACGCATTTTGCTGCATCCTCGATGAGGCCCACTACTCCGATCATCGGCGTTGGGTCTATCGCTCCCTTTGGGTTCTCATTGTAGAAGCTTACATTGCCGCTGATGACGGGTATGTCCAAGCCTTTGCATCCTGCCGAAATCCCTTCTACACATTTTTCGAACTGCCAGTAGTTTTCCGGCTTCATCGGGTTTCCGAAATTGAGCCCGTCTGTTATAGCGAGAGGCCTGCCCCCGGCACATACCACATTCCTCGCCGCTTCGGCAACTGCCATCATCGCGCCGATATAAGGATTAAGGTAGCAGAACCTGCCGTTGCAGTCGACGCTTATTGCTATAGCTTTTTTTGTACCCACGATCCTTATAACAGCGGCGTCCGAACCCGCGTTAACCACCACATCGTCCTTATTCACAAATGTGAATTTTTTATAAGCAGATTCCTTGCTCGCGATGCTCGGGGAATCGAGCAGTTTCAAAAGAGCCTCGTTGAAATCACTGGGCTCCTTTAAGGATTTGTAGTCTATCTTCTGGGAGTCTTTTAAATACGCTGGCTCCTTTGTTTCTCTTGTGTAAAGCGGCGCCTTTTTTGTGAGCAGTTCAGCCGACACCTCGCAGACCACAACTCCTTTTTCTTTGACCCTCATCATCTTATCGTCTGTTACCTTACCTATCTTCACCGCATTTATTTTCCATTTCTTTAATACGGCTAAAGCATCATCCTCTTTGCCGCTCTTTAGAATGGCGAGCATCCTTTCCTGCGACTCGGACAATAGGATCTCATAAGGGGTCATGTTTTTTTCTCGTTGGGGTACCAGAGCCACGTCGATTTCTATGCCGGTTCCGCTTCTTGTTGCTGTTTCGCATGAAGAGCATGTGAGGCCCGCGGCTCCCATGTCCTGCATTCCTGCAACAAGACCTTTTTCTATCAATTCAAGACACGCCTTTCTCAGGCGCTTCCCAAGCTCCGGATCGCCTATAGCAACGGCACTTTTAGAGGACGACGATTCTTCCGTTATCTCCTGCGAAGCGAAGCTTGCGCCGCCGACACCATCTCTGCCCGTATCGCCGCCTATGTAATAGACGGGGTTGCCGATACCGCTTGCGGTCCCCCTCATGATATCTTTCTTGTTTACGATCCCTACAACGAAGGCGTTGACAAGCGGGTTTCCTTCATAGCTTTCATCAAAATATGCCTCGCCTCCTACGGCGCTGACCTCGGCGGTGTTGGCGTAATGCGCGAGCCCTCTGATCACCTCTTTAAACAAATATTTGACCTTTTCGTTCCGAAGATTCCCGAACCTTAGGGCCCCCAGCACGGCCACCGGTCTTGCGCCCGTGGTGAATATGTCCCTGACGCATCCGCCTATTCCGGTAGCGGAAGCCTCGAAAGGTTCAACGGCGGAAGGATGATTGTGCGATTCTATCTTGAACGAAACCCCCCAGCCGTCCCCCAAGTCGACTATGCCGGAGTTTTCTTCGCCCGCACCTACGAGCACATCCTTGCCTTTTGTCGGAAATAATTTAAATAATCTTCTTGAATTTTTGTAACTACAGTGCTCAGACCACATCGCGGAAAAGACGCCGAGTTCCGTGACATTAGGTTCCCTTCCGAGCAATTTTTTTATTTCACCGAACTCTTCTTCACTAAGCCCCATCTCTTTAGCTAAATCAGTGTTAACCTTGATCGTTGCCAACATCTAACCCCTCCTTGTTTTTTAGTTGCTACTCCCATTCGATGGTTGCGGGCGGTTTGGAGCTTATGTCGTAAACGACTCTGTTTACGCCTTTTACTTCATTTATGATCCTGTTCGAAATCTTCCCTACGACGTTGTAGGGTATTTTCGCCCAATCCGCAGTCATTCCATCGACACTCGTCACAGCTCTTAATGCTACCACATTTTCATAAGTCCTTTCGTCGCCCATCACGCCGACAGATTTTATGGGAAGAAGCACCGCGAACGCCTGCCAGATCTCATCGTACAGGCCCTCGTTCCGTATGGAGGATATGAACCTGTCGTCAACTTCCCTTAATATATCGCATCTCTCCTTCGTGACCTCCCCTATGATCCTGACCGCCAGCCCCGGCCCCGGGAACGGATGGCGTCCCAGGACATTCTGATGCATCCCGAGCTCTCTGCCGACTTTTCTCACTTCATCTTTAAAGAGGTACTTTAAGGGCTCGACCAGTTTCATGCGCATTCTCTTAGGTAATCCACCTACATTATGGTGTGTCTTTATCGTGGCGCTCGGCCCTCCGAAAGCGGAACATGATTCGATAAGGTCCGGATAGAGCGTTCCCTGAGCGAGATATTCCACAGAACCTATTCTTTTGGCCTCCCGTTCGAATACCCTGATGAAGATCTTTCCTATTATCTTTCTCTTCTTCTCCGGATCTATCGCGCCTTTCAGGCCGTCTAAGAACTCTTTTGAGGCGTCAACGCACTTAAGGTTTATCTTGAAATGTTTCTGGAATATCTCTCTAACGCGCCTCGCCTCACTCTTTCGCAGCAGGCCGTTGTCGACGAATATGCATACGAGCCTGTGGCCTATCGCCCTATTGATGAGGATCGCGGCTACGGAAGAGTCGACTCCCCCGGAGAGGCCCAATACCACCTTCCCCTTACCCACGGTCCTCTTTATTTCAGAAACGGTCTCTTTCACGAAAGACTTCATCGACCATTCGCTCTTGGCGCGGCAGATATCTTTAAGGAAATTGCCGATTATGGTCTTGCCGAACTTGGTATGAGCGACCTCGGGATGAAACTGGACTCCATAGAGCCTCTTTTCAAAATTGGCGAAGCCGGCTACGGGAGTATTCTTCGATGAAGCTATGCGTTTGAAACCTTTAGGCATCCTCTTCACTTTGTCGCCATGGCTCATCCAGGTGACGCTTTCCTGCGGGACGCCCTTGAAGAGGTTCTTATGGTTTGAGACCGAGAGACTCGCTCTTCCGTACTCTCTCGAGCGCGACCTCGCTACTTCACCTCCCAGTATCCTGGTCATGAGCTGCATTCCGTAGCATATCCCCAGGACCGGTATCCCTAAGGAAAATATTCGCGTATCGCATGTCGGAGCCCCGGGCGCGTAGACGCTGGCCGGGCCGCCGGACAAAATTATCCCTTTGGTCTCCTGCCTGTCTATCGAGCTTATATTTATCATGGGAGGGACTATCTCGCAGAATACATTGAGCTCGCGGACCTTGCGCGCTATCAATTGGTTATATTGCGAGCCGAAATCCAGTATTAAGATCTTTTCTTTAGGCATCTACATTCCTTTGCAGAGTTTACGCTCGAGCGCTTTTTTAGACGGCGTCTTGCAGATCTTGGTCGGGTAGCTCCCGGTGAAGCACGCCGTGCAGAACTCTTCCTTAGCTAACAACATGGAGCTAAGCATCCCGTCCAGGCTCAAATATTTTAAACTGTCGACTCCGATGAACTGGCGTATCTCTTCGATCGATCGATTTGCCGCGATGAGCTCTTTCTTCGTCGGAAAATCGATGCCGTAGAAGCACGGCGATATCAGCGGAGGACAGCTTACGCGCATATGTATCTCGCTCACCCCAGCCTCTCTTAGAGCCCTGACGCGGCTTCGTGAAGTTGTGCCCCGGACTATCGAATCCTCGACTATTATTATCTTCTTCCCCTTAAGGACATCCTTTATCGGATTCAACTTTACCCTCACCTTGAAATCTCTGATGAGCTGGCTCGGCTGAATAAAAGTTCTGCCTATGTAGTGGTTTCTGACATACGCCATCTCCAGCGGCAGCCCGGAGCCTTCGGCGTAACCCAAGGCCGCGTAATTACCCGAGTCGGGTATCGGCATGACAAAATCCGCGTCTACGGGATGTTCTTTAGCGAGCGCCTTGCCAAGGTTTTTCCTGGCCATATATACGCTCTTGGTAAAGATGTTGCTGTCGGGTCTTGAGAAGTAAATGTATTCGAATATGCAGAACGCGTGCCTGGGAAGAAGGGTTGTATCAGGCGCCTTGAGCGACGTAAGACCGTTCTTATCTATGATTACTACTTCGCCGGGCTCGATATCTCTTATATAGGCCGCCCCTATCATGTCAAAGGCGCAGGTTTCGCTCGCTACTACATACGCGCCGTCGATCTTGCCAAGGCATAGCGGCCGAAAACCAAGAGGATCCCTCATGGCGTAGATGGCATCGTTTATCATAAGGACGAAAGAGTAAGCGCCTTCGAGCTTTGAGAACATAGGCACTATCTTCTCCCTGTAATTATTCTTATGGTCCTTCACGAGGTAGTGGACTATCAATTCAGAGTCCATCGTGGTCTGCAATATGGATCCGGAATCTTCAAGCTCGTTGCTCAATTCTACTGAGTTGGTGAGATTACCGTTATGGGCTACGGCTATGAATCCTTTTTTGTGATTTATGAGAAGAGGCTGGACGTTCTTGGTTACGCTGGAGCCGGTGGTGGAGTATCTGACGTGGCCTATTGCGACAGGCCCTTTCAGCTTCTTCAAGATCTCCTCGTTGAATACGCTGCCGACTAAGCCCATCCCTTTATGCAGATGCACCTTTTTGTAGTCGTAGCTCGCTATTCCGGCAGACTCTTCACCCCTGTGCTGGAGAGCATATAGAGCTAGATACGCAAGTCTAGCCGCATCTTTATGGCCGTGTATGCCTACTACCCCGCAATATTCTTTCATGATAGTCTTTAGCCCATTTAGCTTTAAGCTATAAGCTGTAGGTTTTAAGCTTAAAGCATACAGCTTACGGCTTACAGCTTTTTTTATGGTACTCCTGCAACGATCTTACAGATATCTTAGGTTTCTTGATAAGATTCTCTATTCCGTTGACGGTAGCCTGAGCGCCGGAGACCGTTGTTATAAGAGGAATATTGTAGAGGGTAGCCAGGCTCCTTATCTTAATCCCGTCCTCTTTGGTAGCTCTTCCTGAGGGCGTATTTATGATGAGCGAGATCTTACCGTCTTTAAGAAGGTCTATGGCGTTTGGCCTTCCCTCGTGAAGCTTGGGCAATACCTGGACGTCTATATCATTACTCTTCAGCGCATCCGCGGTGCCCGACGTTGCCAATATCTTGAAGCCGAGATCCGCGAGCTTCTTGGCGACGAATACTATGTTCCTCTTGTCCTGATTCTTAACGCTTATGAATACATTGCCTTTTTTCGGAAGCTTCTGCCCTGCCGCTATCTGGCTCTTTGCGTAGGCTGAGCCGAATGTCGCGTCTATGCCCATTACCTCTCCGGTAGATTTCATTTCGGGGCCTAAAATAGCGTCTACCCCCGGGAACCTGATGAACGGAAAGACCGACTCCTTCACAGTGACGAAGTTTATGGCCTTCTCTTTTGTGAAGCCGAGCTCTTTTAAGCTCTTGCCGAGCATTATCTTTGTGGCGAGATTTGCCAGAGGTACGCCGATCGCCTTGCTCACGAACGGAACGGTTCTCGATGCCCTGGGGTTGACCTCAAGGATATAGACTACGTTATTCTTTACGGCATACTGTATATTCATCAGGCCTTTCACCTTAAGCTCTTTAGCCATCGCGTAGGTGTTCTTCTTTATCGTTTCTATTATGTCTTTACCCAATGTATGCGTGGGCAGCACCATGGCGCTGTCCCCCGAATGGATCCCGGCCTCTTCGATATGCTCCAGGATCCCCCCTATAACGCATGTTTCGCCATCCGCTATGGCATCGACATCGACCTCTATCGCGTCCTCGAGGAATTTGTCTACCAGGATCGGCCTTTCCGGAGACGCTTCCACGGCCTTTTCCATATAATCGGATAGGCTCTTCTCGTCGTAGACTATCTCCATAGCTCTGCCGCCGAGAACGAACGACGGCCTTACGACTACAGGATAGCCTATCTTTTCAGCCACGGCTTTCGCTTCATCGCATGAAGTAGCCGTGCCGTTATCCGGCTGGATCAGCTTTAATTTTTTCAACATCTGCTGAAAACGTTTTCTGTCTTCCGCTATGTCGATTGAGTCGGGGCTTGTCCCTAAGATATTCAATCCCGCCTTATGGAGCGGCCCGGATATATTGAGCGGCGTCTGGCCTCCGAACTGGACTATGGCGCCTATTGGCTTTTCGATATCTACGATGTTGAGCACATCTTCCACAGTTAGCGGCTCGAAATAGAGTTTGTCAGACGTATCATAATCTGTCGATACCGTCTCGGGGTTGCAGTTTATCATTATGCTCTCATAGCCCTCTTCTCTTAAAGCGTAAGACGCATGGCAGCAGCAGTAGTCGAACTCTATGCCCTGCCCTATCCTATTCGGTCCGCCGCCGAGGATAAGGACCTTCTTCTTGCCTGAAGGTATCGTCTCGCTCTTCGTTTCGTAGGTGGAGTAGTAGTATGGCCTCTTGGCCTTGAACTCACCGCCGCACGTATCGACCAGTTTATAGGCCGGGCTTATCTTAGCTTTAGATCTATTCTGTCTCACTTTATTCTCCGTTGAGTTTACCAGGAAGGCTATTTGGGTATCCGAAAAACCGAACTTCTTCGCCTTTAAAAGAAGCTCTTCCGGTATCTTTATGTCCGCGTCCTTATCTTTGTTCCTGAATCGCTTTAATTGTTCTTCGACCTCAACCAATTCTCTTAAATTATCTATGAACCATTTATCGATCTTGGACAGGTCATATATCTCTTCATTTGAAAGGCCCATCTTCAGGGCGTATCTTATATAGAAGAGCCTGTCGTCGTTTGGTGTTCTTATCTTCTCTTTGATCTCGTCGATCATATCCTGTGAAGGCGTCGTTAACATTTCGTCCGTGATCTTGTCGCGTCCATCCGCGCCGAAACCGAAGCGCTTGGCTTCCGTCGACCTTATGCCCTTCTGCAGCGCCTCTTTGAAATTTCTTCCGATCGACATAGCTTCCCCGACGGCTTTCATGGACGTATTGAGCACGCGCGAAGTGCCGGGGAATTTTTCGAACGCGAACCTGCATATCTTGAAGACGCAGTAGTCTACCGTCGGCTCAAAGAATGAGGTCGTCTTGCCGGTGATCTCATTAAGGACCTCGGGAAGCGTAAGGCCAACCGCCAACTTTGTCGCGACCCTGGCTATGGGGAAACCGGTTGCTTTTGAAGCGAGCGCCGAACTTCTGGATAGCCTCGGATTAACCTCTATTATGACGATCTCGCCGTTATCCGGATTTTGGGCGAATTGGATGTTGGCCCCGCCACCAGTTATCCCGATCTTACGGATAATCTTCTTCGAAAGGTTGACGAATTGCGCGTACTCTTCAGCGGTGAGGGTCTGGGATGGCGCCACCACTATGCTGTCGCCGGTGTGAACTCCCATGGGATCGACGTTCTCCATCGATGTGATCATTATGACATTGTCCACACAATCCCTCATAACCTCGAACTCTATCTCTTTCCATCCCAGGACGGATTGCTCCACAAGTATCTGATGTACCGGGCTCATATCGAGGCCCTTGGCAAGAGCGATTTCGAGCTCTTCTTTGTTGTACGCGATGGCTCCGCCAGATCCACCCATGGTATAAGCCGGCCTTAATATGAGAGGGAAGCCGATACCAAGGCCTATCTTCATTCCCTCTTCTATGCTCCTCGCTATTCCGCTCTTGGGAGTGCCCACGCCGATCTCGTGCATCGCCTTTTTAAAGAGCTCCCTGTCCTCCGCGCGAGAGATCGCGCTGACATCGGCGCCTATGGATTCCACCCCGTACTTCTTTAAGACTCCTTCCTTCATCAGGAAGTATGCCAGGTTCAGGCCTGTCTGGCCGCCGAGAGTGGGCAGTATCGCGTCCGGCCGCTCCTTCTTTATTATCTCGGTGACCGCATCGATCGTCAGAGGCTCTATGTAGGTAACATCAGCCATATTGGGATCCGTCATAATTGTAGCCGGATTTGAATTAATGAGTATGATGAAGTAGCCCTCTTCCCTAAGCGCTTTACATGCCTGTGAACCCGAGTAGTCGAATTCGCAGGCCTGCCCTATTATTATTGGGCCTGAGCCTATCATCAGGATCTTGTGTATGTCTTTACGCTTTGGCATATTCCACCTCCCTGGAAGATCTTACGGTATCCTTGGTTTTTGAGGGTTTGCCGGCGATCTTCAGGAACTTTGTAAAGGCGCCATTGACTTCGTCGAATCCAGGGCTCACGGGATTATATTGGACGGATATGAACTTCAACCGCTTGCTCTCCATCTCTTCTATTGAGTTGTCGTTTACATTGCGCATTGAAACTGTCACATTCTTTTTTGATTTAACCGAACCCTCGTCTATCACATATGAGTGATTCTGGACCGTTATCTCTCCCTTAAAACTATCTTTAGATTTTATGGGATAATTTGATCCATGATGGCCGACCTTCATCTTGACGAGCTTAGCTCCGAGCGCCAGGCCTATGACCTCATGCCCGGTTGCCACGCCCATCATCGGTATCTTGCCGAGCAGTTCTTTTATGGTGAGAGCTACTTCACCGATCGCGGGATCGCTTTCCGGGCCATTAGATATTATCAGCCCGTCCGGTTTCAGGGCCAGGATCTCCTTGGCTTTGGTATTGTAAGGCAGGAGCGTTAGATTGCAGCCGAGCGTAACGAGTTGTTTTATAAAGCTGTTTTTCATGCCGAGGTCTAAGACGGCTATATTGGCGCCTGATGGCCTGCCTTTTATCTCGGTGGGACTCTTAACGGATATATCTTTTATGGCCTCGCGAGAGCGTTTCTTTTGACTTTTAAGCTTCTTCAACAGCTCATCCGGGTTCGAATCCTTTGTGGAGACTATACCGAGCATCTCGCCTTTATCTCTTATCGTTATGGCAAGCGTTCTCGTATCTATGTCGCTTATGGTTATAACATCCTCTCTCTTAAGGAACTCTTCAAGTGGCCCTTCAGCCTGCCAGTTTGAATATATGCGTGAGGATTCCTTTATGATAAGGCCGGATATCCAGCACTTCTTTGATTCGTTGAACTTCTTCGCTACGCCGTAATTGCCTATTAAGGGATAGGTAAGCACGAGTATCTTCCCGGCATTGGTCGGGTCGGTCGCCATCTCCTGGTACCCGACAACGGCGGTATTAAGTACCACCTCGCCTATCTTCTCCCCTTCCGACCCCACGGAGATCCCCTCAAAAACACTGCCGTCTTCCAGCACCAGCTTTGCCTTCATATCACTCTCCCTTTAAATAAATATAGCCAGCGAAGACGACAGTCCCCCTGGCCACAATTTTTACGTTGCTCAACATGCTACTTGCTATATCTTTTTGCTGCTCCTCTGCGATAGGCATCCATATTTTCCATATCAGACTATGATTTTAGCATGCCTGACTGAGTATGTCAAGTTACAAAGAGATTGCGGGAGGAGAATTTGCCATCGGTAGTGAGGTTAAGTCCAAGCATCTTTAGCCCCACCTCATCTCCAGGTGAAGGTATATGAGTTATATGCATTTCGCAGCCTTTTAATTCGACCAACTTTTTCATGGCGATCTCGGCCGTATGATTGGCAGAAGCGCTTATTGAGAGCGCTATAAGCGTCTCTTCCAGGTCAAGGCTCTCAGGATCTCCCTTAAGGATATCTTCTCTCAGCTTAGAGATCTGGTTTATTATCTGAGGCGAGAGCAGCAAGATCTCATCTGGAATATTCGCTAGGACCTTTATGGCGTTCAGGATCAGGCTTGATGAAGCGTTCATCAAAGCGCAGTTCTTCCCCGTTATCAAGCGGCCATCCTTTAATTCTAGCGCGGCTCCGCAGTAGATGCCGGCGAAACCTTTGCCGTTCTTCTCGGCGTCTTCGGCCGCCTTTCTAGAGACCTCTACCACTTTTCTATCCGTAACTTTTACACTCATGCCCTCCATTAACATAGATGCCCTGTCAACGGTCTCCCTCTTTTCTATGCCCAGTACATACTCGGCATTGTACCTGAAGTATCTTCTTATCAACTCCTGCTTAGCCGCCTCCTGGACCACGGCATCGTTAACTATTCCGAAGCCTGCCCTGTTGACTCCCATATCCGTCGGAGAATTGTACGTGGGCAGATTCGCATCTTTTTTCAATATCCTGGTAAGAATAAGCTTTAATATTGGGAAACTCTCCACGTCACGGTTGTAGTTTATGGCCGCCTCTTTATACTGCGCCAGGTGAAACGGGTCCACGAGATTAAAGTCCTGTATATCCGCTGTGGCCGCCTCATACGCAACATTGACGGGGTGCTTTAACAGCAGGTTCCATATCGGGAACGTTTCGAATTTGGCGTACCCGGAGTTAACGCCGCGTTTGTGATCATGGTACAGCTGTGAAAGGCATATCGAAAGCTTCCCGCTGTTGGGGCCCGGAGCCGTAACTACTACTATAGGCTTACTCGTCTCGATGTACTCATTTTTGCCGAATCCGCCTTCGCTTACCACGAGGTCTATATCGGAGGGATATTTTTCTATGGGGTAATGCAGATAGACCTTTACGCCTCTGCGCTCGAGCTTATTTTTAAATATGACGGCGGAAGGCTGATTCGCGAAACGGGTTATAGTAACGGCGAGTATGTCGAGCCCCCATTTTCTTAAGTCATCGATCAACTTGAATGTCGCGGCATCGTATGTTATGCCGAAGTCGCCTCGCACCCTTCCGCTCTCTATGTCGCCCGCATATATACCGAGTACTATATCGATCTTATCCTTGAGTGACTGGAGCAGCCTTATTTTGACGTTGGGATCGTATCCGGGCAGGACCCTTGCGGCGTGGTAATCAAAACATAGTTTGCCACCGAACTCCAGATACATCTTATTGTCAAATTTTTTGACTCGATTAAGAATAGCCGCCGTCTGTTCTTTTAAATACTTTTCGTTATCGAAACCGGTCTTTCTCATCTCTATTCTCCTGATATGAACTTGCGGAAATCTGCCATCGCCTGCCTGAATGTCTCCTGGTTGGACTGCCAATCCTTGTATTTAGGCGTCTCTGTGACCCATTCTTCGAATAACGCCCACCTGAGTTTGGCGGCATCGGCCTGTTCTGCAGATAGCCCGAGATTACCCTTTATTACCGGCTGCATGCTTGGAAGGTTGGCCTTACCCCTGTAATTACTTATGGGAGTTACTTTGCCGGTAAGCATATTATACTTCGAGGGGATCTTCATTCCCGCTATCTCGTAATTAACGACCCGCGTGAATATCGATTTATATGACGTTACGATAAGGGCAACGACGGCTATTATTATGACCGCCGGGATAAAGATCTTCTTCATGCGCTCCTCCTCTGACTAATTTTGGAACTCCATTTTATACAAACTATCGTTGGTGCCGGTAACCCACAGGTATCTTCCCTCCCAGGCTATCCCTGTAGTTTTTCGGGCCGGGGACTTTATATATCCTGTTATCTCCAATTTTTCTATGTCTATCCTGTATATGCGTCTGGCATACCAGCAGCTGACCCACATATCTTTACCGTCCCATGCCAGATGCGCCGGCTCAAGGATCCTGCCGATCTCCGCTGTGCTTAAGATATTCATATCGGCATCCATCTTAAGAAGATGGAATTTGGTTCCCGTAAGAGACCGTGTCCATGTCACTATAAATAGGTTAGAGCCGGTCCATGCCGCACCAGCCGGGTGCGCCGGCTCCACGGACTTCTGCGCCAGCGCGTACATGTTATCACCCTCTATCTCCGCTGTATATACTTTTTTTGCGTCCCAGTCGGTTACAAAGAAGATCGCCTCATCTCTCGGGGTTATTGCCTCCGTGAAGGAGCCCGCCGGTACTATCTTCCTGATTATCTCCTTGGAGAGCGTGTCCACGACCCACGTATCGCCCTTCTTCCCATTACAAACCCATATATCTTTTCCGTCGGAATAAAGCCCTTCATGGTACCATTTTGGTATCTTTATCTTTGCGACCGCCTTAGCCTTTATCCGGTGGTAGTCCTTGGACAGTGTAAAGCCCGAAAGCGCAAATACCATGATAACCAGCAGGATAAACTTAAAAGCTCTCAAGAGATCTATCCCCAATATGTTAGAATTTGTAATATGCTCCCGCGCTTAAGGAAGTTTCGTCTATGAAATGGCCTTCAACGCTTATGTATGTATTCAGAGTCATCTTTATATCGCAGCCGATCACCGCGCCTCCATAATATCTTGGCGAGCGGTTCTTCCTGTCTATATCATTCGTCTTCTGTATCAGGTTTCCGTACGACACTTTACCGCCC
>Ga0268276_1003483_pt1 | contig 12172 bp, 15 predicted proteins | sample saktaG_4_FD_190145 | JGI IMG/M metagenome (GOLD analysis project Ga0268276, IMG submission 190145) | Saline water microbial communities from Sakinaw Lake, British Columbia, Canada - sak_2010_1_5_45m | ecosystem: Environmental > Aquatic > Non-marine Saline and Alkaline > Saline ...
CCCGAAGATAATAAGAGTGAGCATGTCTCGCCCGATACTATCTGTGCCCAGCCAGAATTCGGCTGATGGTAGACTCAGGAAACCTCCTACCCAAGTTTCATTCATGCCATAGGGGGCTATGAGGTCGGCGAAAATGCCGGTGAAAAGCAGGAGCAGGGTTATAACCCCACCTATAGTACCCAGTGGCTTCTCCTTCACCAGCCTTATGAAGAAATTAACCAAGAAGGAGTGTCTCTTCCTCTCGGCTATCATCCCCGATGAGCTATCGGCCACACCATCGCTCCCTTTTAATTTTTCCTTTATTTAAAATGAACCCTGGGATCCAAAAAGCCGTAGGTCAGGTCAATCACTAGATTGACTAATGTCAACAAGAGTGCAAAAATAAGCACTATTCCGCAAACTAGGAACTTGTCTCGTGAAATCAAAGCATTTATTACTAGGCGACCCATCCCGGGCAGACAGAATATCTGCTCTATAATAACCGTGCCCCCAATTAAAAAGGGCACTTGAACTCCTATCGTGCTGACTACCGGGATTAGCGCATTTTTCAGGGTATGCCTCATCACGACTACTCTCTCCCTGAGCCCCTTTGCCCAGGCTGTCCTGATATAATCCTGCCTGAGCACCTCCAGCATCATGGTTCGGGTCATTCTCATGATTATCCCCGCGAAAGCCATGCCCAGAATGATAGCTGGTATTATGAACATTCTCAGATTACCTATCGGGTCATCAGTAAATTTGATGAGCATTATGGGTGGCATGTAATCCCACCATATTGCGGGGAAGATTATTATCAGCGTCGCCAGCCAGAAGTCAGGGACCGAGATACAGAGTATGGCAACGCTACGGCCTATATAGTCACCCCACTTATCCTGCCGTAACGCTGAATATATACCTATAGGTAAGGCTATTAGTTGGGATATTATAAGCGCCATAAGGGCAAGCTCAAGGGTTATCGGCCCTGCCATACCCACTAGTTTGAGCACGGGCTGCCTTTGAAAAAATGACCATCCCAGGTTGCCTTGAAAAACACCACTGAAACTGCCATCCACCTGGGGAAGGAATCCCATCCAGCGTCCATACTGTATAAATGCTGGTGCATCTAATCCTAACTGACGCTCAAGAATAGCTCTGTCGGCTGGTATGTCTCCTCCTGATACCCGCATCGCGTCTATTACATCGCCCGGAACGAGTTGAATCAGGATGTAAATTACGAGGCTCACTACGAACAAGGTCGGTATCACTAGCAGTAATCTTCTGATTATATAAGCACGCATACTACTTGCCCTCACCTGAAAAAGGGATTAGACACTTATAGAGTAACCCTTTGACCCAAAACCCCAAGCAGGGGGTGGGAGGTTCGCCCCCACCCCCTGCTTGCTTCTTGCCACTCACATCATATCGGGATTTGCAAAAGACATTTCTATACCGGCTGCTGTGCTACTTATACCCCATCTCTGCCTTCAAGAGCTGGTCAATCCATATGTATTTTACGACGGCAGAGAAACTACTGTCGTCCTGAAGGCTAAGCTCACCATCGTAATTCTTTACCCATGGCCACCAGTAGACTCTTCCGGGGTCATAGTGCAGACCTATCATGAGAGGTGCGCGCAGATAGATTAAGCTTGCTTCCTTAATTAAGCCGGTTTGCGTATCGACATCAGGCTCTTGTTCTATCTTTTTAATTAGCACATCCATCTCCGGGTTGCTATATGCAAAAACGTTGACGGGACTCGTCGACAGAAGATTGACGCTGAAAAATAGCATTGGATCCGGCGTGGCAAGGCCTGTCCCCCCTAGGCAGCCATGGTACATTGGCGTGGGGGTGGGGTATCGCCGTTTGTCATACTCAACTCTCGCCACGTTCTCTACTTGAAGTGTAACGCCAATCTTATCCCACTGGTCTACGAGCAGAGCAGCCTCATCCAGCGCAAATGGGGCAGGATTCGTCATAAGAGTTGTCGTAAAGCCCTCGGGGTAACCGGCATCTATAATCATCTGCTTTGCCTTCACCGGGTTATACGTATACATCTCTTGGATATCTGCCGGCAGCTCTTCCAACGGGACGTAAGCGGGACTTCCGGGCTGGACCGGGTAAAAGAGCAGCGGTGACTCAACTGCCTGCGCCATCCTCTTAAACGCCATTATATCGGTGCCCATTGTCATCGCCTGTCTAATTACTGGATCATCAAAAGGTGGCTCGTCGCACCTAAAGCTTACAGCCCCCGAGTTAACCCCCCCCCAAAAGACGCCTTTTTGCAGCTCAGGACATACTTTGTCTAACACCTCCCATTCGGCGGGTGTCGTCCTGTTATGGAGGTCAACCTTTCCCGTTTTCAGGGCAGCTAACATGGTAGACGAATCGACAATGAGGGGTATTACCACCCGGTCTACAAATGGCAGTTGATATTCCTTGCCGTTGATGGTGGTCGTGCCCCAGTAATTAGGGTTCTTCACGAAGCTCATGTGAGAACCAGACACGTATTCCTCAAACATAAATGGTCCGGTGCCAATCTGATTTTCCCACATAGAAGCACCGGCGGCTATCGTTTCAGCTGGACCTATTATGGCGCGGTCCTCGTAGCCAATGTAATACATTAACATCTGAGAAAAGTTCACAAATTCAATCTCAAGTGTGTACCTACTAATGACATGTACACCATCCACGCTTATCATGCTATCAAATCTCCCCTTCCACGGCGATTCGAGGAAGGAGATTATATCAGCGGCGACGTCATCGGCAGTAAGTTCCCTGGGTTTTGTCATCACGCCTCTTTTTATTTGGTCCTCAGTAGGCGCCCAGTAAATCCCCGGCCGTACATTCCACACTACCTTTTCACGACTAACCGTCCAACTCTCAAGCAAACAACCTGTCATGTATTTCATAGGCACATACTGCAGACATTGAAACGTATATTGACCGGTGCCCCTGACCCCATATTTCTCTACGTCGCCCTGTATTGGCCTCTCTTGAATCCACTCGAGCCACATGAGTGCACCCCACTGGGCATCCGCCATAGCTGGGCTTGCTGGTTCCTGGGAATAGGCCATACCCAAAGGGTAAATAGTCCCACCATATTGCGGCGCACCTGCTTCCGGCACTACTACCTCTTCCTCCTCCTCTTCTTCTTCTTCTTCTTCTTCTTCTTCCTGCTCTCCCGGTGTTACTACCTCCTCCTTCGCACAAGAGGTCAGCACTAGAGCTGCCACCACCAGGAAGCTCAGCCCCATCCATAAAATCTTCCTTTTCATCAGTTTTTCCTCCTATTAGTTTCTTTGTTTGCCAAAAGTTATTTTCATCTGCACATTACTTCACCCCCCATTGGAGACAAGGTGCTGACCTCGATTACAGTCAAGACACCTCACGGGACGGGAGGAAGAAGAGGGAGCTATTGGAAGCCCGGCCATGATTTCCCGAGCACCCTGCCTCAAGAAAATTAAAAGGGCTCAAAGAACACCCGCTATCGGGGTCTCTAAGCCCTGCTACTTGGCGTATATTTAGAAGTTGTTCTACAATAAAAACATATAAACTCATTACCTCAAACCCTTGAAAAAAACCTGTGTTAGCAGGTTTTTTTCCATTTAAGGTTCTTTTGCTCCCTTTTAATCTTCTCGTTTATTGCCTCTCCAAGCCACCTTCCCATTGTCTTTCTTGAACGCAGCGCCTCTACTCAAGCTTCGTGAAGAGTATCTAGATTTATCTTCACATTATGGGGCTTTCTAGCCGGTTTTTCATTCATCACAACTACCACAGCACTACTCTGGTTAAGGTAGCACAAAATACTACCTATGTCAAGTCCTATTATCTCTCCCCGACTTAACCTTGCCAAATCCAGAGTCGAGGCGCCAGGACTGCAACCTACGTCGAGAATTCGAGGCTTGTCCATTTGGGGAAGCATACGAAATGCCTTTCTCGTATATTTAAGAAGACGTTTTCTTACCTTGTCCTTTTGCACTCGGAATCGCTCATCTCCGGTCATGGGCGATTCACGCTGTTGTTCCATGATAGTACCTCGTTTTCTACACTTGCACGCTTCTACCTTTGCTTTTGTGGTCTCCATAGTCGGATAGTCCCCAAGATAAGGTTCATTCTTGGCACTCTTTGCATATAGGAACGATAGTCGTTACCAAACCGCTCTATAAGACGCTTTTCTTCTTCCTTGGTGCTCCAATAGAGAGTGGCAGCTCCGGGTATGCCTAAGATAGCGAATAGCCAATGAGGATAAAATAGCAATGTGGCAACGAATATTGACAGCATTCCCTCCAAATATTGAGGATGCCTGATAACACTGTAGATACCTGTATCCACCAGTCGGCTAGTATGGACAAATGATTTTCCCTTAGGGACGCCACCTCGGCGTGGAAACATGACTATTGGTGCCATTACTAGCACCATACCAACCGCCCAGACTACCCAGCCCAAGATAAATAAAGGCTGGTAGAAATCAGTTTCTAACAACCCTGTCAAGACGAGAGGATTTACTGGGAAACAGGCGATGCACAGGATTGTTAGAACTATCATCCAGCAGATTTCTTTTATGTTAGTTCTTTTTATTGTTTTTCTACCTCCTCTGAAATTCAAAAAGTATAAGCGTAGCCTATACACCTCAGGCTTTGAAGCTGAGTTACCGGCATTTTGTTTTTCATGTCATTATCCAGATAAACCACAAATTTACCTTTCCTTCCCTCCATGAATCTTTTCTCTAGAGTTAGGAATCTTCCCAGCCACAATGACGCTAAAGCCTGCATCAGCAGAAAACCCCTCTTTGGGAGCCTCCATCTCCTTTACCTTCCCGGGCTTCTGAAAGAGTGCGGAAACGACCTTTTCAATGGTGAATCCCGAATCCATGAGCAAATCTTCTACTTCCTGGTGTCCGTAGAAGGTGGCGTACTTATAAAAACGGTGTTCTTCTTGCTTCTTAATCTGATAGAACTTACCCCAGGGGCTTTCCCGCAACACCAGACCCAGCACTATCTTACCCCCTGGCTTCAGGATACGATGGGCCTCACTTAACACGGCTATTGGCGATTCGACAAAGCACAGCGTTACGATGAGGAACACCGTGCCGAAGGTTTCCTTATCGAAGAACTGCTCCTCGCCCCTGGCCCAAAACGTTATTATTCCTCGACTTTTTGCTATTTCTAGGAGCTTGACTGATGGATCAATGCCGGTTTCTATACCCAGTGCTTGCGCGAATCGGCCGCTACCTACTCCCACCTCAAGCCAAGGCCTGGGCAGTAAAGCTAGAACCTCCTGAAAGGCTTTGACCTCTATATCAAAGATGAGTTTTCCCTCCTCTTCAAACCAAGCATCATACGCAGCAGCCAGGGAGTCGAAAAGCGAGCTATTACTATGTCCCGTTAAATCAACCATGAGTTAAACTCTCTTCCGCGGTTCCTTCTTAGTTATCAGATAATCCTTTACTGCTTCCTTTAGGGTATTAGCCACCAGAAGGGCACAGTGCTGGCTCTCTTCAGGTAACCCACCTAGGGTGTTCAAACTTCTCCCAAGACGAAGTCATGGGAATACCCCCCTGTGTCAAATTCTTGTCACCGGTACTGTCTTGGCTAGTAACTCGCTGATATTATCTAATATCTCAGCCTGGTAACGCTCAACATTTCCCTCATCACAAAGCTTTGCCAGCTCAGGGTCAATGGGCAACTGCCCTAAGAATGGAGCGCCGGCAGCTCGTGCCATTTCCTCACCACGACTCTTGCCAAAAATCTCTATCCTCTTATCAATTTCAGGTACATATAGATAGGCCATATTTTCGACTACTCCCAGAACGTGTTTATTCATTTTTTGAGCCATGCTTACCGCTTTCCTAACAATCATTGCGGTAAGGTCTTGGGGAGTGAACACGATTATTACACCGGATATAGGCAATGACTGCATCACAGTAAGAGGAGCGTCCGCTGTGCCTGGAGGCAGGTCGACAATCAGATAGTCCAGCTTGCCCCAGAGTACCTCTTCCCAGAATTGAGTAATTGTCTTACCGATAAGCGGCCCGCGCCAGATAACGGCATCGTCCTCGCTAGGCAAGAGAAGATTTATGGACATCACCTCAATGCCGGATTTCGAAAGTACTGGCAGTATTCCACTTTCACTGCCACCGGGATGAGTATCGATGCCAAACATCTTTGGGATGCTCGGGCCGGTAATGTCGGCATCCAGGATGCCAACCTCAAAGCCCTTTCGCTTAAGTGATACGGCAGTAAGGCTAGCTATTAGTGACTTGCCTACCCCTCCCTTTCCACTCATTACGGCAATGATATGCTCAACCTGGTTTAGATCAATTGGTTTTGCCTCGGTAAATGTTACTTCTGCTTCGTTAACCTCGGGTAGGGTCTCAATAGCTTCCTTGGCCTTGTTCTTTATCCAGTCCTGAGCTTCAACGATTAACCCTGTTGAAGCCAGGGTAACTTTTACCCTTTTGTCAGAGATAGCCACCTCGCGGACTAAATTTAGTCCTGTTATGTTGCGTTTAACAGCGGGGGCTAATACTGTGTCAAGACTTTTCATTACTTGCTCTTGTGTCGGCATATAATACTCCTCCAAAATAGATTGCCGGATGGTCGGGCCTTTCATTTTTCTTTGGTCATAAGCCTTCCATAGTAAGAATTCGACAGGTAGAGAGCCGCCAGCGGGTTGTGCCCGGTGACTCTATCCTTCACTGCTATCACAGTCATGGGGACACGGCAATATTTGATAAACAGGGTGTCGTGCCCAATACAAAGGCCCAAGATGATAGCTAGATCAACCTTTTCGGTATTTAAAACCTCGGCCTGGATGATAGGATTGCACATGGACTCGTAATTATCAGGGCCTCCTATCTTTTCCTCCGGCTTTATCCCGATCCTCTCCTTGGGGGTAGCGCCCACCTTGCACCGAACGGAAACCACCTCAAACCCTTTATTCTCTAATATATCGGTCAACATGCGGGCCTCATTAGCAAGCCCACCACAAAAAGCGATGCCCAGCTTCTTATAGCCACACTTTTGGGCGAACTGTATCAACTCTAGAATTCGGGGGTTCTTAGTTCTCCTACCATCGGGCAGGTGTTCATAGCATTCGAATTCCTGTATCGAAGCTTGCCTGGCAAACTCCCTTATCTCCGGTTTATCATACTCAGATATAGCTTTTTCAATGATCTCTGGCATACTCTTCATGGGACAGAAACTTGGTGCCTTATCAAGGGAAGGTTCCTCATTGACTTTGATCTGGGGACAGCAAGCCTGGATTGTACATTTGGCACATATAGGACTAATTTTCTTACTCGTTGTTCAACTCCTTATATTATTGATATTGTATAGCTCCTTGCCCTGAGTGTTCTAGTGATTGCATACGTTATCGCCGATAGCCAGCGTGCCGTTAATATGGCTGAGTACTGCCTTCTCCGGGTCACTTTCCATGGCCCCAAGGACAACGCTGATGCCATTCTGATGGAAAATATCCTGCGCCCGAGGGCCCATCCCGCCGGTGATAACCACCGATACACCCCTTTCCGCCAGCCATCTAGGTAAAAGACCAGGCTGATGCTCCGGTGAAGTGATGAGCTCTTTACTAATAATCTCTTTCTTCTGTTCCTCAACATCGAACAGGGCGAACTGCTCGCAGTGTCCAAAATGTGGTGACGTTGTACCTCCAGTTACTGGTATTGCATACTTCATTTAACATCTCCAAATTAATCTAGTCGATTTTTAGCTCGTATTCGGGTTTACCCGTTCCGAAATTAATTTTTACTCTAACCTTTTTACCTTCGGCAAGATATTTCTCCGATTCATCACGTAATTTTTGTGACTCAGGAGATTTTAGGAAGGCTAGCAGTATTTAGTTTAACATGACACAAACGCCGTGCACTACCTTCAAATTATTTTCGTCACAGAAAGCGACAGCGGCTTCGCTTTCCGAGCCTGGCTGGAGCCATATGCGGTCAAGTTCCAGTTCTTTACACTCCTTGAGAATCTCCTCAGTTACCGGTGGCGGTACCACAAAGTCCACAACATCAACCTTGACTGGTAGGTTGCTGAGACTCGGGTAACACTTGGTGCCCTCAAGTTCTTTCAACCTGGGATTGACCGGGTAGACTTCGTAGCCTCGGCTTATTAGGTTCCTAAATATCTCGTTGCCGTATTTCTTGGTATTAGTAGTGGCACCGACTACGGCGAATCTCTTTTGTGCTATAAACTCCTTAATCAGGTCCTGCATAGTATGTTTCCTTACTTGTCCAGTGATTTTGAGACTATCTCCCACAGCACTTCTATCTGATGAGACACACCGTTCCGGCTATACTCCACAACCGGTACGCCTTGCACCAGTGCTTCAGTTACCACATTATCGAAGGAAATCCGGGCGGCTACCTTCACTCCCTGGCTGAGGCAAAAGCTCTCAATTTGATGCGTGTTTTCCTCATTTATGTCATACTTGTTTATACACACCAGGGCGGGGACGCTAAAGTGATGGCAGACTCCGAGTACCCTCTCTAGGTCATGTATACCCGATAAAGTCGGCTCGGTCACCAGAAGCGCTAGATTGGCTCCGGAAAGAGATGAAATAACCGGGCAGCCGATGCCTGGTGGCCCGTCGCTGATAATGCAGCCAAAACCAGCTTTCTCCGCAAGCTGCCTGGCCTGCTGCCTGACCAGGGCTACAAGCTTCCCCGAGTTCTCCTGAGCAATTCCTAATCTGGCATGGACGAGAGGACCATATTTAGTGCTAGAGATAAACCACTCTCCAGACAGGTTTCCCTTCATGGTAATGGCATCAGCCGGGCAGATGTGGAAACAAAAGCCACAGCCCTCGCATGAAATAGGATCAACTACAAAGTCCCTTATCGCACCAAAATGGCACAATTCCTGGCACAAGCCACATTGTGTGCACCTTTCCCCGTCGATTACGGCAGTTTGCCCGCTCCAGAACTCGTGATTCTCTCGAACTTCTGGGTTTAGGATGAGGTGAAGATCAGCGGCATCCACATCGCAATCAGCCAGCACCTTATTTTTGGCTAAGGCGGCAAAAGAACCAACGATACTGGTTTTTCCAGTACCACCTTTACCGCTGAGGACTACAATTTCTTTCATCTAATATCTCCCGAATCCCGTCAAGAACCTCTATAAAACTGGACTTCCATTGTGGTATACCCTCGACCAGGGCTATTCCCTTGGAATAGAGACGGGCAATCTTGGTATCCAGAGGAATAGTAAGCATTATCGGTATATTCTCTTCCAAGCAGTATTTTTCTACGCCTCCGTATCCTGCTCCGACACGGTTTATTATTATGCCAAATGGTATATTAAGTTCTCTCACTGTCTTTACCGCTAGAATTAAGTCATTTAGCCCGAATGGTGTCGGCTCCGTTACCAAAATGCAGAAGTCACTGCCCTTGATTGATTCCACTACCGGGCATGATGTCCCCGGCGGAGCGTCAACAATAACGACTCCATTATTAATAGCCTGTTCTTTTACCTTTCTAATGATAGGCGGCGCCATAGCCTCACCAACGTTAAGCTTACCGTGAGCGAACTCAATACCATCTGAGTGTCCCCATTCCACGACACCGCCTTCCCTACCTTCCTCTGTGATTACGTTTTCGGGACACAGGTAGCTGCAGGCACCGCAGCCATGGCAGAGCTGGGGGAATGTCAGCACGTGCTCACCAAGGACCGCGATTGCATGATATGCGCAGACCCGGGCGCATTTACCGCAGTATGTGCACTTATCTTCATCCACCTTCGGTACTTGAATATAGACAGGTTCGCTACTAGTGATAACCGGCTTCAGGAAGACGTGAGCATTAGGCTCCTCAACATCACAGTCGAGAAGCTGCACCTTATATCTATCCTTGAGGGAAAGAGCCAGGCTGGTGGCTACCAGGGTTTTCCCGGTGCCACCCTTACCACTGGCAACGGATATTATCATCTCATCCCCTCACCATCTTTGCCCTACACTGAGGACAGCTCAAGTTATAGCAAGGGACCCCTACCTGATGAGAAAGCTTTGCTCCACAATTAGGGCAGATACAGTCCCCGCTGGGCCCGGCTCCAGGGCGCGTTCCTCCCATTCTACCTCTACCCGCGCCTCCTTGGCCGACGCCTCTGCCTGTTCCTGGACCACTTCCCCCCGGAGGGCCTGTTCCATCTCCTCTAGGCATAATCATACCTCCAATAAAAATTTAAACTGCTTTTACTACATCGGCGGGAGCTGGCAAGTGCCTGTACTGCAGGTGGGGCAGCTTGTTTCCGGGAGCTCACTTGAGCTTGAACCTGGACTAAAGAATGAGGAGAGGAGCCGTCTCGGATTTTGGGCGCTGCACTTAGGACAGCTCAGCCTAGAGCTATCCTCTCCGATGGATTGCCGAACTTCAAATTTACCACCACACTGAGTACACTGGTATTCATATATTGGCATGACCTTTATCCCCCTTTTTTCTTTCCCAACTCTTCAATACGGCGCTGGATTTCAGATAGCTGTTGTGCCAGCATCTGAGACTGGGTGTTTAGTACCTCAAGTTCTTGCTCTGGGCTTTGGGGTGAGGGCAGTGGGTTAACTGGGGTCATCATTCCGGCTCCCATGCCACCACCCATTCCCATCCCTCTACCCATGCCCATACCACGCCCTATACCCATACCTTTGCCCATTCCTCCACCCATACCGGAGTGAGCAGCTACATTAGACTGGGAAGTAGCTTGGAATTGGCCTGATTTATAAGCCTGAATAGCATCCTGGATTTTCCCGCTAACCCCGGTGATTACCTGAATACTGGCGGCTGATAACACCTGATAGGCATTAGGGCCACAGTTGCCGGTAAGCACTGCTTGCACCCCTTTGCTGGCAATCATTTGACCGGCGGAGATTCCTGCTCCACCAGCCTGCGTAGCGCTGGAGTTTTCCAACGCCTCAAACTGCATTGTGTCCGGGTCAACAATGATAAAATACTGACACCGACCGAAACGAGGGTCCACTTCAGCATCAAGAGTAGGACCCGTAGCCGAAATAGCAACTCTCATAATTTACCTCCTCTATTAAGCTAGTTATGGGCTATTTCTCTTTTGTCTCCAGTTCACGCATCCTGGCCTCTATTTGCTCCAGTTGCCCTCTCATGGCTTGAGTTTGATTCTTCAAGAAATCAAGCTCCTGCTCACGGGTCATCTGAGGAGCAAAAGGTGTTGTTCCAGGAGCAGTAGTTGGCGCTCCGTAAGAGGGATAGGGCACTCCTGCCCAACCATAACGTGGATAACCGTATCCTGCTCTCGGAGGAGTCCCATAGCTAGCAAAAGCTGCTCCTACTCCCCAAGGACTGCAGAATCCTCTACCGCCCCCTGTCATTGGACCCATTCCCCGAGGGCCCGTGCCATCAAATCCTGGCATAACTTGCCTCCTTTATTAGATTGTATTTTACTTTTCACTCTCTAGGCCGTGCATCCTGACCTCAATCTGCTCCAGTTGTCCCTTTATTGCCTCGGCTTGGTTCTTCAGAAAATCAAGCTCCTGCTCCGGGGTCATCTGGGGAGCGAAGGGTGTTGTTCCAGGAGCAGTAGTTGGAACTCCATAAAATGGGTAGGGCGTTGTCCCACTGAGAAAATACTTGCACCTTGGCAATCCTCCTCTTCCCCGACCAACATAAGGCCAGGGGGGAGAGCTCCCCCGAAATCCAAATCCCATACCTCCTCTACCACCGTAACCTCTTCCAAATCCGTATACCATGCTGTCACCTCCTTTCGTTATTTGTGCATGGGTAGGCACTACCTTGCGGATAGCACCAACCGGACATACCTCAGCACAAGTCTCGCATTGGATACATTGCTCCTGATTTATTACTACCAGGTTATTATGAAGGCTAATGGCCCGTTGCGGGCATACGCCTACACAAATCCCGCAGCCAGTACACCTCTCGATATCTACATAAACCATACTCTACCTCTCCATGGTCAGAAGTTGTACTCCTTTAATCTGCCGGAAAGTCGCCCCTTGGCTAACGCAGCGAAACACCATCTCCGAGTCAACCACTCTGGTACCTGAAATAGCATCTACGCCGTAATTGAACAACACGGGGGATAGGGGTGTTGTGCCCCCCAGTATCACCACGTATGCCTTGGGATTGCAGAGACCGAGCAGATGTTCGAGGGTGTGATTGGTAAAGGCGGTACCCGTGATACCGATAACATCTGCCTT
>Ga0268276_1003484_pt1 | contig 12170 bp, 9 predicted proteins | sample saktaG_4_FD_190145 | JGI IMG/M metagenome (GOLD analysis project Ga0268276, IMG submission 190145) | Saline water microbial communities from Sakinaw Lake, British Columbia, Canada - sak_2010_1_5_45m | ecosystem: Environmental > Aquatic > Non-marine Saline and Alkaline > Saline ...
GGTCTTAAACGAATATGGGCATAAGCTCTATAAGGATGTATTCTGGCAGATCGGTTATAATTTCAGGAAATATAATAATTCAAACGATAGCCACATGATCTATCCAAGTTTAATATACTATTTCGGAGATAGCTACATGTCGGCCAGCTATGGCGCCACGATAATAGAAGGGCGGGGGTCCGGAAACTTCGGTAACTTCAGGGGAGATTTCGCAATAACCGATTTACTTCATCTTTGGACAGGCGTGGCCGTAGGCCAGTGGCTTTACGACATTTACGGATACGACGCTTCAAAGGAGTTCGGATATATACTCTCGATCGGACTTACAGCAAAAGTATATAAAGGCGTCAGCGCAAGAGTAGGATATTCATACGGCACCGAAGATCCTAAGTTCATAAAACGCAGCCTCATGTTCGGCCTATCGGCAAAATTCTAAATGCATAATTATTTTACAGATCAGGTTATATTAATCGATATCATTCTGATATTCGCTATAGCCTTCCTGTCTATTACGATAATTATATACGCGCTATTAAAGGAAAGCTTAGCGCGAAGACGCAATATCGGACTCATCAATATAAAGAAGAACGTTTATGCGCTGCACCATTCAGGGGCAAAGCTTTCCGCTAATACCTGCGCTCCATTCACCGAAGGATCGACTCCGCAGCAATTCCTTGACATAGAGACAAACAGGGATAGCGTCTTCTTTAATAAAGATGAGCAGGAGATATTTAAGTCGTGTTTTACAAGCCCGGAGAAGCTAAAGAAAATCGAAAAAATCGCCGCTAGCTCCCGTAATAAATGGCGCCGAATAGAAGCGATGTTGATCCTGTCCTATCTCGACGATGAGAGCGCTCCTGCCATATGCGAGAAATCTTTAAAGTCTAGCAATGATGACATTCGGTATTTTTCTATGCTGGCGCTTGGCCAGATGAAGACCGGGCGATCGGCGGAAATATTGGTACGCCTGCTAAAAAATGATAACTTCTCCAGGCGTAAGATAGTCTCTATGCTAGAACTATTTCCTCCGGATGTCACATCCAGTTATGCGGCAGGACTTTTAAAAGACAAAAAGCTTGAAGTGCGTTTTTGGGCCCTCAAACTCCTGTCGCGGCTGAATCCAAAAAAACATCTTAATGAAATACTCGAACTTTTTTTGGATCCTGCGGATGAAGTCCGCGCGGAAGTATGCGAGTGCATTGGAAACAGTGATAATAAGACGATGGCTGATAAGCTCTACATAGCGTTAAAGGATAAAAGCTGGATCGTGCGCTCGGCTGCCGTTAAAGCTCTACCGGTTCTTATAGGAGACGCCTGCATCCGGAATGTGATGGAGCTTCTAAAGGACAGCTCCTTAACGGTCCTGTCGGCCGTAAAAGAAGTCCTGATAAACCATATCGATGCCGCAAAGCCTTATATGGAGCATATCTTTTCCGGCGACGACGCGATGTCAAAGCTGATATGCGCCGAGGTTATTGAAGAAGCGGACAGGAAAAACGTTAAAAAATGAGCTATTTTACTTCCAGCAATATCGTTTACGCGGCCTTCCTGATATTTTTAACATACTTCCTGATACTATCAGCCAACTATCTATTTCTCGCGCTAATAGGACTATTTGAAACACGTAAACGCGCGCACGAAAATGATGTCGAGAATTATCCTTTATTATACCTTTCTTCTTTGACCATCCCGGTCAGCATAGTCATACCAGCCCACAATGAGGAAGCGTGGATTAAAGACTGCCTCTTATCGATACTTAATCTTGATTATCCAAAATTCGAGATAATAATCGTGGATGACTTTTCCACGGATGGCACGTTCGGGATACTAAACGACATTCTGAAGCTCCGGCCCGTAGACGTTCAGTACGTAAAACACTACAAAGACGGCATCGTCACTTCCATATTACGCGGCGAAAGATACCCCAATGTCACAGTAATACGCAAGTCCGAGAGCGGTTTAAAAAAGGCCGGCGCTGTCAATGCGGGCCTCAACATGGTGAAGTATGAGTATGTCTGTGTCGTCGACGCCGATACGATTTTAGAGCCGGACGCTCTTCTCAAAGTCATGGCGCAGATAGAGAAAGATCCTGAGCGCACAGTAGGGGTAGGAAGCTACTTCGGCCTAGTAAACGGACTCGATATAAAGAATGGCCGAATAATAAAAAGGACCTTCTCATATAATCCTGTGGTTGTTTGCCAGAACCTTGAATATATGAGGTCTTTCATAGGAAACCGTGTTGCCTGGAGCAGATTTAACGCAATGCCAAACGTCGCCGGCGGATTCGGCGTCTGGAAGAGTGACGTATTATATGACCTGGGAGGATACTCCTCGAATTTCACATGCGAGGATATAGAGTTGACCTTCCGAGTTCACGATTATAGCGTAAAGAACAAGAAGAATTACAAAATACTGATGTTCCCTTACTACGTAGGCTGGACGGAAGGACCCAGCAATGTCCGATCGCTAATATCGCAGCGTGAAAGATGGCAGAGGGTAACTAACGAAACTGTCTGGCACTACAGACATATGATACTTAACCCCAAGTATGGCGCATTCGCATTCCTGACATTGCCGTATTTTTTATTATATGAGTCTCTTGGCGTATTCTTTGAAATAGCAAGCATTGCGCTAATTTCAATAGGGTGGGTCATGGGTGTTCTTGACATAAGGACATTTTTGGCTTTTCTTATTTTCATGGTTCTGACGCAGACTGTCATATCGTTAATATGCCTGCTGGCTTTTATACGCAATCAAAAACTTTTTTCTGTACAATACGTAGCATATCTGATATTTTTAAGCATAACAGAGGCCATTTGGTATCGATGGCTGATCTCAGCCGCAAAACTCGTAGGAACATTTGAGTTTTTGAGAGGAAAGAAAACTTTCGATATGTATACCAGAGAAAAACGCAAAGTTTAGCGCCAGTAAAAAAGGAGATTCTAAATGAAGACCAGAAAGTTCCTATTAAAGGACGAAGACATTCCAAAGAAGTGGTACAACCTAGCCGCCGACTTGCCGACGCCGATGCAGCCGCCGCTAGGGCCGGACGGGAAGCCGGTAACCCCGGAAAGCCTTGCTCCGGTATTCCCGATGAATTTGATAGAGCAGGAGATGAGCCGGGAGCGTTGGATAGACATACCTGAAGAGATACTCGAAATACTTTCGATATGGCGGCCTGCGCCGCTTGTGAGAGCTACATACCTGGAAAAGTTTCTTAAGACACCTGCGAGGATATATTATAAAGATGAAAGCGTAAGCCCTGCGGGGAGCCACAAGACCAATACCGCAGTTCCGCAGGCCTGGTATAACAAGCAGTTTGGCATAAAACATCTTACAACAGAAACGGGTGCCGGCCAGTGGGGATCAGCCTTAGCGTTTGCCTGCGGCCGAGTAGGTATTGACTGCAAGGTATTTATGGTGCGCATAAGCTTCGACCAGAAGCCTTATCGTAAAGCGATGATGCAGGTTTGGGGAGCCAAATGTATAGCCAGCCCATCAACCGAAACAAGCGCCGGGCGCGACATACTTAAGAAGTACCCGGACACGCCTGGATCGCTAGGCATAGCAATAAGCGAAGCTATAGAAGCCGCGGTTTCCGATAAAACAGGGTCGACGAGATATGCTCTCGGAAGCGTATTAAACCACGTGCTTCTCCACCAGACTATAATAGGCCTGGAGGCTAAGAAACAACTTGCCTTAGCAGGAGAAAAGAAGCCGGACGTAGTAATAGGATGCGCGGGCGGCGGGTCAAATTTTGCCGGCCTCGCGTTTCCGTTCATATCCGACAAGATAAATGGAGAGAAGATCGAAATAATACCGGTGGAATCGGCCAGCTGTCCTAAGATGACTAAGGGGCCGTTCACCTACGATCACGGCGACGTAGCGCGCATGACGCCGCTACTTCCTATGCATACGCTGGGGCACGCCTTTGTGCCGGCGCCGATACATGCCGGAGGGTTAAGATATCACGGTATGGCGCCGCTCGTCAGCCAGTGCGTAGTAGAAGGTTTAGCTAAGCCGCAGGCTTATGATCAGGTAAAAGGTTACGAGGCCGCGATGATATGGGCGAAGACCGAGGGTTCTATATGCGCGCCTGAGACAAGCCATGCTATCGCCTGCGCAATAGATGAAGCCAAGAAAGCCAAGGAAGAGGGCAAAGAAAAAGTTATTCTCTTTGGATATTCCGGCCACGGCCTATTAGACCTTATCGGTTATGAAAAATACCTATCTGGACAGCTTAAAGGGTCTTCGCTTTCCGATTCTGAATTATGTGAGTCCCTTAAAGTCATAAAAGATTTCCCGAAAGCAAGTCAGGCGAAGACCGGGAAGTGGTAAGAGATTGCGCATCTCTGTAAAAATAAAGCCAAATTCCAAGGTAGCCTCCGTTGAAAAGACCGGAGAACGGGAATTTTCTGTACGGGTAAAGTCGCCGCCGAAAGAAGGCAAAGCTAATATTGAGCTAATAGGAATACTAAGCCGCCATTTTGGAATACCAAAGAAGAGAGTAACTATCATAAGAGGTGAAGGAAGCAGGATAAAATTAATTGACATTATTTAAACGCTCCTGTATCATAAGTTGCTTTAAAAACAGGAAGCGTAATTTAACTTAAACCAAGGACAAAGACGTCCTTCCATAGGTATGGGAGCGGCGTCTTCACTATTTGTATGGCTAAAATACTATCTAAAAACACACTCACGGACATATCGGGGGCCAAGGTCATCGGCATGTCTATTGAAGCGCCTGAAATAGCCAGAAGCGCCCGACCCGGACAGTTTGTAGCTATCATGGTGTCTGAGGTTGGCGAGCGCATTCCTCTTACCATAGTGGAGTGCAACTTAAAAATTGGCAGCGTCTTAATAATATTCCAGGAAGCGGGATTAACGACAAAACTTTTAGGCAGAATGAGCGCTGGTGAGTCGGTGTATTCGATAGTTGGCCCTCTCGGACACCCGACCGATATAAAGAAGTACGGCAGGGTTATAATAGTGGGTGGAGGCGTAGGAATAGCCGAAATATTACCGGTCGCCGCGGCATTGAAATCCGCCGGAAATAATGTCACTACAATCCTCGGCTCGCGAACAAAAGATATCCTTATTTTAGAAAACGAGCTTAAAGCTGTTTCGGACGAGTTCTTCGTAGCGACTGACGACGGATCTTACGGAAGAAAAGGTTTTACGATAGATATATTGGATGAACTATTAAAGAAATCAAAATATGACCTGGTCTATTCGGTAGGCCCGATACCTATGATGAGACGTACCGCGGTCGTCACAAAACCGTACGGGGTAAAGACGCTTGTATCGCTAAATGCTCTCATGGTAGATGCTACGGGGATGTGCGGATGCTGCCGCGTAACCGTAGCGGGAGAAGTTAGGTTCTCATGTGTAGACGGCCCGGAGTTTGACGCTCAGTCAGTAGACTGGGACGAGTTAACGAAACGTAATAATGTATATTCCGAAAAAGAGAAGCATATATGCAACCTGTTAAAAATATGAAGAAAATTCCGGTAAAAGTAAGGGAGATGGCAAGTTCTCTGCGATCGGAGACCTTCGAAGAGGTCGTCTTAGGTTACAATGAATCCGAGGCGCTTGCCGAGGCCGCCAGATGTCTTCAGTGCAAGAACCCTGTATGTACCGAGGGTTGCCCTGTAGGGATCGACATAAAGGGCTTTATTTCCTGCATTACCAATAAAGATTATAAGGGCGCTTACTTCAAGATACGCGAGAAGAACGATTTCCCGTCGATATGCGGCAGGGTGTGCCCGGCCGAATATCAATGCAGAAAGGCATGCGTATTTACAAAGAAGGGTGAGCCGTTTGCCTCCGGCAATGCCATAAACATACACTTTCTCGAGAGATTTATAGGCGATTATGGAATGGTAAACAAATGTTCTATACCGGTTAATATTGACCAGAAACTATCGAAATTCAAAGTCGCGGTAGTGGGATCCGGCCCCGCTGGAATATGCTTTGCGGGAGAGTTGGCGAGGGCCGGCGTAAAAGTAGTGGTCTTCGAAAGCCTGCACAAGACCGGAGGGGTGCTTCGCTACGGAATACCGCCGTTCAGGATGCCGCGCAATATCCTCGACTTTGAGATAAACTATTTAAAGACGCTCGGCGTGGAACTTGTTCCAAACATGATAATAGGAAAGTCGAAGACTGTAAGCGACTTAAAAAAAGAGGGTTACGCCGGGATATTCTTAGGCCTCGGGGCCGGATGCCCGTCATTTCTTGGTATCCCGGGGGAAAACCTCTGCAATGTCTATTCGGCAAATGAATTCCTAACGCGCGTAAACCTCATGTCTGCTTACAAATTTCCGGAATTTCATACCCCGGTAAATATAGGTAAACACATAATAGTCATAGGGGGCGGCAATACTGCTATGGACGCGGCGCGCTCGGCCCTTCGTTTACAAAAGATTGCCGGAATACCAGCTGACACCACTATATTCTACCGCAGGACAGAGATAGAGATGCCGGCAAGACGCCTTGAGATCGAGCACGCTAAAGAAGAAGGCGTAAAATTTAGATTCCTCGTGCAGCCGGTATCTTTTACAGGTGATGATAAAGGCTTGGTAATAAAATTAAAGTGCCTTGAATGCGAACTAGGGGAGCCGGACGCATCCGGCAGGCGCAGGCCGATATCTATAGAAGGAAGTGAGTTCGCGTCTGATTGCGATGTGGCAATAATAGCGACGGGGTTAAAGGCGAACCAGGTGTTGATAAACGCGACACCTGAACTTAAAACAGATAAATACGGAGACGTGATCGTAAATAAAGAAACTATGGAGACTTCTATCGATAGTGTTTACGCCGGAGGCGATATAGTAGGAGGTGAAGGTACTGTAATAGAGGCAATGGGAATGGCCAAGAGAGCGTCCAAAGCCATGTTAGAACGTCTTTTAAAATCGTAATTTTTTTAAACACAGCTGCCTAGCGGTTAGGCACAAAAAGGAGGAGTAAGATGCAGAAGCGCGCAGAAGAGTTCATGCAGGAAGTGATTAGAAAAAATCCGGGGGAACTTGAGTTTCATCAGGCTGTTCAAGAAGTGGTGGAAGCCGTTATGGATCATTATGGAGCAAACCCAAAATTCGTCAAAGCAAGGGTCCTCGAGAGAATGACCGAGCCGGAACGCGTAATAATGTTCCGCGTGCCGTGGCTAAATGATAAGGGCGAGGTAATGATAAATCGCGGTTATCGAATAGAGATGAATAGCGCGATCGGGCCGTACAAGGGCGGGCTTCGTTTTCACCCGACGGTAACGCTCGGGATACTTAAGTTCCTTGCGTTCGAACAGGTATTTAAAAACAGCCTTACAACCCTTCCGATGGGCGGGGGAAAAGGCGGATCCGACTTCGATCCAAAGGGCAAGTCAGATAACGAAGTAATGAAATTCTGCCAGAGCTTTATGACCGAGCTCTCGCGGCACATCGGACCTAACACAGACGTCCCGGCAGGCGATATAGGCGTCGGTGGGAGAGAGATAGGCTACATGTTTGGGCAGTATAAGAGACTAAGGAATGAATTTACCGGCGTATTGACCGGTAAGGGGTTGAGCTGGGGCGGAAGCTTGATAAGGCCGGAAGCTACAGGTTACGGCTGCGTATACTTTGTCCAGGAGATGTTAAAGACAAGGGGCGAGAGCATAAAAGGCAAGATCTGCACAGTATCAGGTTCCGGTAACGTCGCTCAGTATACCGTCGAAAAAGTGAATCAGCTGAAAGGCAAATGTGTGACGCTATCCGATTCGGACGGCACGATATACGATCCGGAAGGAATAAGCGAGGAAAAGCTCGCATATGTTATGGAGCTTAAGAACGAGAAGCGCGGCCGCATAAGCGAATACGCGAAAAAATATAAAGGCTCGAAGTTCATGGCCGGAAAACGCCCATGGGGCATAAAGTGCGACATAGCGTTCCCATCTGCTACGCAGAATGAGATAAACGGAGCAGACGCGAAAGAACTCGTGCGAAACGGTTGTTATGCGATCGGTGAAGGCGCCAATATGCCCACCACTCCGGAAGGCATAGAAGTATTTCAGAAGGCAAAGATACTCTACGCTCCCGGAAAAGCGGCAAATGCCGGCGGTGTAGCGACGAGCGGCCTTGAGATGTCTCAGAACTCCGAGAGATTATCATGGACTAGGGAAGAAGTGGAAGAGAGACTCCATAACATTATGATCAGCATCCACAATTCCTGCGTGAAGTACGGCAAAGAAGGTAAATATATAAACTACGTTAAAGGCGCTAACATCGCTGGCTTCGTAAAAGTGGCCGGCGCGATGATAGACCAGGGATTGGTCTAAAAAGAGGCTTGACTATCCTCTTATGAGTGTTATAATTAAAAAGTAGCTCGAAGCGGAACTACTGCTACAAAAACAAGGGCGTTTTGAATGCCGAACTATCGGCGCTCAGAACGCCCTTGTTGTGTGTGGTCTGGGTATTTCACAGAAATACCCGACCCCCTCCGTGCCTCTGGCACGGAGGTACATTATTAGTATGGGGAGGATATAACTATGACAAAGTACATTTTCACGACCGGAGGAGTAATATCAAGTCTCGGTAAAGGAATAGCATCGGCATCTATCGGCAAGATAATGGAGTCGAGGGGCCTTAAAGTATCTCTAGTTAAACTCGACCCTTACATAAATGTCGACCCCGGTACGATGAATCCATATCAGCACGGCGAAGTATATGTAACAGAGGATGGCGCCGAAACTGACCTCGACTTAGGCCATTATGAAAGATTCACCCGCTCTGTAACTTCCAGATTTAATAACGTCACAACCGGACAGATCTACAATACCGTAATAGCTAAAGAAAGGCACGGGGATTACCTGGGCAAGACTATACAGGTAATCCCTCATATAACCGGCGAAATAAAAGACAGGATAAAAAAGGCAGCCCAGGCTTCGAAAGCCGATATTGTGATAGTGGAAGTGGGAGGCACCGTGGGAGATATAGAGAGCCTGCCATTTCTGGAAGCCATTCGCCAATTCAGAATGGACGCAGGATATAAGAATACCCTCTATGTACATCTTACGCTAATTCCATATATCAAGACCGCCGAAGAGATAAAGACCAAGCCCACTCAACACTCAGTAGGAAAATTAAGGGAAATAGGAATACAGCCCGACATACTAATATGCCGAACAGAAAAATCGCTATCAGACGATATCAAGGAGAAGATATCGCTATTCTGCAACGTTACTAAAAATTGTGTAATTGAGGCAAAGGACGCCGATACGATATACGAAGTGCCTATAATTTTTAAAGACCAGGGGCTCGATAAAATAATATTAAAGCACTTCGGCCTGAAATGCACTTCAACGGATTTAAAGGGCTGGCAATCTAAAGTGGTCGAACGCGCGGTATCTCCGCGTAAAAAAGTCGAAATAGCTGTAGTCGGTAAATACATAGGCCTTCAGGATGCGTACAAGTCGATTTACGAATCGATAGTCCATGCCGGTATATATAACGATACAAAGGTCATCGTCCACAAAATAGATTCGGAGGACATAGAAAAGGACGGCCCTTCAAAATTTCTTAAAGGCGTTTCCGGCATACTCATCCCTGGGGGCTTCGGCTACCGCGGCATAGAGGGAAAGATCGCTGCGATAAAATTTGCCAGAGAGAATAATATACCGTTTTTAGGATTATGCCTCGGTATGCAATGCGCTGTCATAGAATTCGCCCGAAATGTTTGCGGCCTTAAGAAAGCAAACTCTTCCGAATTTGACAATAAGACCCCTCACCCTGTAATAAGCCTTCTCAAGGAACAAAAGATGGTGAAAGATATAGGCGGGACAATGAGGCTTGGAGCGTATCCGTGCAGTATAAAGAAAGGCACTCTCGCGTACAGAGCCTACAAAAAGACATCGATAAGCGAGCGCCACCGCCACAGATATGAATTTAATAATAAATATAGAAAATTGCTTGAGAAAAAGGGTATAATCTTATCCGGCCTGTACCCTAAAAAGAACTTGGTCGAGATGGTCGAGATAAAAGATCATCCGTTCTTTATAGCGGTACAATTTCATCCGGAATTCAAATCTAAACCGGACAGGGCGCATCCGCTGTTCAGGGAATTTATAACGACGGCTTTAAGGATAAAAAAATGAAAGCTTACCTTGCTCTAGAAGACGGGACTATATTTAAAGGGACCTCCTTCGGATCTGAAGGCGAAAGATCCGGTGAGGTCGTCTTCAATACGAGCATGGCCGGCTATCAGGAAGTATTGACGGATCCGTCATATAAAGGACAGATAGTAACGATGACGTATCCTCTAATAGGCAATTACGGCATAAACGATGAGGATTCGGAGTCTAAAGGCATATTTCTCGAGGGCTTCGTAGTTAAAGAATACTCAAAAATAGCCTCAAATTGGCGCTCGCGTAAAAGCTTGGGAGACTACCTTAAAGAGAATAATATTATCGGAATAGAAGGCATAGATACCCGCGCGCTGACGCTTAAGATACGGCAGTCCGGCGAATTAAAAGCCATATTAACAACTCTCGAACAGAGTGAAGAGGAGTTAATACAAAAAGCGCGCCAATCACTGGGACTTGCCGGAGTGGATCTGGTTAAAGAGGTCGTGCCGGCAAAAGGATATGAATGGAATCAGGCCGGAAAATATAAAATAGTCGTTCTCGACTGCGGAGTAAAATTCAACATATTAAGAGAGCTTGCTAAAAATAATTGCAAGGTCATCGTCGTGCCCGCAAAGACTCCGTCAAAAGAGATACTTGCGTTAAAACCCGACGGCCTGCTTCTATCTAATGGCCCGGGAGATCCGGGTGCAGTACCATACGTAGTAAAGACGGTGAGCGAGCTTATAGGACGATTACCGATATTCGGAATATGCTTAGGCCACCAGATGCTGGGGCAGGCATTGGGGGGCAAGACATTCAAACTAAAATACGGACATCACGGCGGAAACCATCCGGTCAAGGATCTAAAGACAGGGAAAGTAGCTATAACCGTTCAGAATCACGGCTTTTGCGTAGACATCGACACCCTTAACAAAAAAGAGATAGAGATAACTCATTCTAATTTAAACGACGGTACTCTCGAAGGAATGAGACATAAGAAATTGCCGATATTCTCCGTCCAATTCCATCCTGAGTCGTCTCCGGGCCCGCACGATTCGGAATATTTGTTTGGCAGGTTTGTAGCTATGTTGAGGAAATGAAGAATGCCTAAGAGAACTGATATAAAAAAAATACTGATAATTGGCTCCGGTCCGATAGTTATCGGCCAGGGATGCGAATTTGATTATTCGGGATCCCAGGCCTGCAAGGTTTTGAGGCAGGATGGATATACGGTAATTCTCGTAAATTCAAACCCCGCCACAATAATGACCGATCCCGAACTGGCCGACAAAACCTACATCGAGCCCATAACCGTCGAGATGGTCGCCAGAGTCATCGAGAAAGAACGCCCCGACGCGCTGTTGCCGACCCTCGGAGGGCAGACGGCGCTCAACACAGCCGTAGGTTTGGCGGAAGCAGGTATCCTAAAAAAATTCAAGGTCGAAGTGATAGGCGCGGACATAAAAGCTATAAAAAAAGCCGAAGACAGAGATCTATTCAAAAAAGCTATGCAGAAGATAGGCCTTGATCTGCCAAAAAGCGGAGTTGCCAGAACTATGGATGAAGCTTATAAAGCGGCAGATGCTATAGGTTTTCCGCTAATAATACGACCGAGCTTTACTTTGGGCGGCACAGGCGGCAGCGTCGCCTACAACCTACAGGACTTTAAAGCGCTCGCGAAACGCGGCCTGGAATCTAGCATGATAAGCGAAATCCTGATAGAGGAGTCGATCATAGGATGGAAAGAGTTTGAGCTCGAAGTCATGCGCGACACTAAGGATAATGTAGTGATAATATGTTCGATAGAGAACTTTGATCCTATGGGAGTGCATACGGGCGACTCTATCACCGTAGCGCCGGCACAGACCCTGACCGATAGAGAATATCAGAAGATGCGCGATGCCGCAATAGCATGCATAAGGGAGATCGGAGTAGCAACCGGAGGCTCTAATATACAGTTTGGCGTAAATCCTGACAACGGCCGGATGGTAGTAATAGAGATGAACCCCAGAGTATCGCGCTCGTCGGCACTAGCCTCGAAAGCCACAGGATTTCCGATAGCAAAAATAGCCGCAAA
>Ga0268276_1003486_pt1 | contig 12169 bp, 11 predicted proteins | sample saktaG_4_FD_190145 | JGI IMG/M metagenome (GOLD analysis project Ga0268276, IMG submission 190145) | Saline water microbial communities from Sakinaw Lake, British Columbia, Canada - sak_2010_1_5_45m | ecosystem: Environmental > Aquatic > Non-marine Saline and Alkaline > Saline ...
GAGGGCAAGAGCCGCGACCGCTACCAGCAGGACATGCAGCCGAGCGAGAGCAAGCTCGTCCCCGAGGGGATTGAGGGCCGAGTCCCTTACAAAGGTAGCACGATGGTCACCATCCAGATGCTTGTCGGCGGGCTCAAGGCAGGCATGGGCTACGCCGGCTGCCGGACGATCGAGGAGCTCAAGACCAGAGCGAAGTTCATCAAGATCACCCCGGCCTCCCTCAAAGAGAGCCACGTCCACGACGTGGTCATCACCCAGGAAGCCCCGAACTACCACCTCGACTGAGGAAGCGGCGGGCCATCCTTCTCCTCAAGCTCCTCACGGTCAGGACTCATCGTCAGCATACGTCCGTCATGGATCCGTCGCGACGTCCGGACCGTCACGGCCCCATGCTAGCGTTCGGCCGGGATGTCCCCGCCCCTTCTCCCCTCGATCACTCGGCCGGGGCAGGACTCGGGACCTGCGGGATCATGCCTCCGCCCGCCCTGGGGCGAGGGAGCTTAGCGCCCGTTTCTCGCAGCCAAGCGTCGAGCTTGCGCCCGAGAATTTCAAGGATCTCAGGCCGCTCCGTGGCCAGGTCTCTCGACTCACTCTCATCTTCCTCGATGTTGTAGAGCTCCTGCCGGCCGTCCTCGTAGAAGCGGATGAGCTTCCAATCGCCGCTCCGTGCGACGCTCCACGGCTTGACCCGGTCTCCTCCCCAGTAATGAGGGAAATGCCAGAACAGGTCCCGCTCCGGAAGGGACTTGTCCTTGCCCACGAGGACGCGAGAGAGATCAAAGCCGTCAATCGTCCGGTCCGTGGGGAGTTCCAAGCCGGCCAGCCGGACGATTGTCGGGAAGAAGTCGATGCTCGAAACCCGGACCGCGCACCGCTCCCCTTCCTGGATCGTGCCCGGCCAGCTGACGGCCAAGGCCTCCCGGATCCCGCCTTCGTAGGGGTAACCCTTGCCCAGCCGCAGGGGTGCGTTGTCGGTGACCGTGGCGAGGCCGCCGTTGTCGGAAAAGAAGAAAACGCACGTCGTCTCGGCGAGGCCGAGTTCGTCCAGGACGCCCATCACCCGGCCTACGGAGTCGTCCACACTCTTGACCATGGCCGCGTAGACGGGATTTTTCTGGCCGTCGACGACCGGTTTCTCCTTGAACCGGGCCACCTCGCTCTCCTTGGCCTGCAGAGGCGTGTGGACGGCATAGTGACACAGGTTCAGGAAGAACGGCCTGCCCTTGTTGGCGCGGATGAACACGCAGACCTCGTCGGCCTCGCGATCGGTCATGTACTCGCCTTCCCGGCGCGGCGCGAGGGACGGGATCGGCGCGCCCTCGTTGAGATAGGGGTCGAAGTAATTTTCAGTATGGCCGATATCGGCGCCGCCCGTGTTTGAATCGAAGCCCTGGCCGCCGGGGAGGAATTCGCCGGGACCGAGGTGCCATTTGCCGACGTGGCCCGTGGCATACCCGGCACTCTTGAGCACTTCGGCGGTTGTAACCTCGCCGAGCTCCATGAACAGGGCGTTTCGCGGAGTCAACAACCCGAAATCCGGGTCGTCCTCGAAGCCCGATGGATTCTTCCTGTCCGGCCCGATGACTCCCCCGTCCCGGGCCGCGCGGATCCAATCCGTGATGCCCAGCCTGACGGGGTAGCGTCCGGTCAGGATGGACGCCCGGGTGGGCGAGCAGACGGCCGCGGCGGCGTAAGCCTTGGAAAAGACCATGCCCCGCGCGGCCAGGCGATCGATATGCGGCGTCTCATAGTATCGGCTGCCCATGAATCCGACGTCCCGCCAGCCGAGGTCGTCGACGAGGATGAAGACGAAATTGGGCGGCCGGGCGCTCCGGCGGCGGCAGCCGGCCCCGCCCAGAATAAGGGCCGCGGCGGGACCCGCCCCGGCTGTTCTCAAGAATTCCCGCCTGTTCATGGCTTCGCCCGCCTTCTCGGGCTGTCGACCCCTTCGCCCGCATAGGCTTTCTCGATGATCGCCCGGGCCTCATCGAGGATCTGGTCGAGGTGCTTTTCGCCGAGAAAGCTCTCCGCGTAGACCTTCGAGATGTCTTCGGTGCCGGAGGGACGGACCGCGAACCAGCCGTTTTCAGTTACGACCTTGATACCCCCGATCGGGGCGCCGTTCCCAGGAGCGCGGCTGAGAACGGCTCTGACCCGTTCACCGGCGAGCTCCCGGATTTCGAGTGTCTCGGCCGAAAGCCCTTTCAGCACTTCTTTTTGTCGTTGGGTCGCGTGGGCGTCGACCCGCCGGTAATGGGGCCGCCCGAACTCGGCCACGATGCTCTCGTAGAGTTCCCCCGGGTCCCGGCCCAAGCGGGCCGTCATCTCGCAGGCCAGCAGGTCGGCGATGATCCCGTCCTTGTCCGTCGTCCAGACCGTCCCGTCCTTCCTCAGGAACGTCGCCCCCGCGCTTTCCTCGCCGCAGAAACCGAGCGAACCGTCCCGCAGCCCTGCGACGAACCACTTGAATCCCACCGGGACTTCGTAGAGCCTGCGGCCCAGGCTGGCGACCACACGGTCGATCATGGAGCTCGAAACCAGCGTCTTGCCGATGGCTGCCCCGGCCGGCCAACCTTCCCGGTTCCGACACAGGTACCAGACCGCTGCGGCCTGGTAGAAGTTGGGATTGAGCAAGCCGGCGCTCGGCGTGACGATGCCGTGCCTGTCGGCGTCGGTGTCGTTTCCGAAAGCGACATCGAAGCGGTCTTTGAGACCGATCAGGCCGGCCATGGCGTAGGGCGAAGAGCAGTCCATCCGGATCTTGCCGTCCCAATCCACGGTCATGAAGGAGAAGGTCGGGTCGATCTTCCGGTTCACGACCTCGATGGAGATGCCGTATCTGTCGGCGATCGGGTCCCAGACGTCGATCGAGGAACCCCCCAAAGGGTCGGCCCCGATCCTGAGTCCGGCCCCGGCGATGGCCTCCATGTCGATGATCGTGGCCAGGTCCTCGATATAGGGCGTGATGAAATCGTATTCTCCCGTTGTTCCGGCCTTGAGCGCCCGTGCGTAAGGGATACGCCGAACCTCTCCAAGACCGTTCTCGAGGAGTTCATTGGCCCGTTTCTCGATCGCCCGCGTCGTTTCCGCATCGGCCGGTCCCCCTTCGGGCGGGTTGTACTTGAAACCGCCGTCCTCGGGCGGATTATGGGAAGGGGTGACGATGATCCCGTCGGCGAGGCCCGACGCTCTCCCCCGATTATAGGCGAGGATCGCGTGAGAGACGAGAGGCGTGGGAACGAAGGGGGACCCTTTGGAAAGGAGCAGCCGGACGCCGTGCGCCGCGAAGACCTCGACGGCCGTGGCCAGGGCCAGTTGGGATAGAGCATGGGTGTCCATTCCGGCGAAAAGCGGGCCTTCGGTACGCTTCCTTTTCCTGTGCTCGGCGATCGCTTGGCAGATGGCCAGGATATGATCCTCGTTGAACGAAGCCTCGAGGGAGCTCCCCCGGTGGCCGGAAGTCCCGAACACGACACGCTGGCCGGGAAGGCGAGGGTCCGGCCGGATGGAAAGATAGGCGGCCAGCAGCCGGGGGATGTCGGGCAGAAGCGATGGCGGGGCCGGTTTCCCCGCGAGATCGTGGATCATCGCCATCCTATTTCATCCCGGCGATCCGGTTACCTTCCTCCATCAATACGATCTTCGGGGCGAAGGATTCGACCTCGTTGTCCTCGAGATAGGCGTAGGCGGCGATGATGACCGTGTCGCCGACCTTGGCCCTGCGGCCGGCCGCGCCGAAAACCCCGACCTGGCGGGAGCCCTTTTCCCCCCGGATGACGTAGGTCGAGAACCGTTCGCCATTCGAGACGTTATAGACATCGATCCTCTCGAAGGGCGCCAGCCCGACCGCTTTCATGAGGTCTTCGTCCAGGGAAAGACTCCCTTCATAATCGATATCGACGTGGGTCACGGTGGCCCGGTGGATCTTCGACCGGAGGAAGACTCGGATCATGATGGTTCTCCTCAGACGTGAAGGCGGACGTTGTCGATGAATCGGGTCGAACCGATGAAAACGGCCAGGGCGATGAGGACCTCCCCGCGGATCTCGGCGACCGGTTCGAGATCGACCGGGTCGACGGCCTCGACGTAATCGACCCTGGCCAGCGGCTCGGCTTCGATCGCGGCCCGGATGCCGGCGATCACTTTGGCCGCGTCCCGCTCCCCCGCCGCGATCGCCCGCTCCGCCCAGCGCAAGCTTATCGACAGGACAAGGGCGGCCTTTCTTTCCTCGGAAGAGAGGTAGGCATTCCGCGAGCTCAGGGCGAGACCATCGGGCTCACGGACGATCGGGCAAGTCACGACCTCGGTATCGAGGTTGAGGTCGACGGCCATCTTCCCGATGATCAAGACCTGCTGGGCGTCCTTGGCTCCGAAGAAGGCGAGGTCGGGCCCGACGATCTCGAAAAGCTTGAGGACGACGGTCGCGACGCCCTGGAAATGGCCGGGCCGGGATTTGCCGCAGAGCCGGTCCTGGAGGCCTCGTACCTCGACATAGGTCCTGTAACCGGGAGGATAGATCTCCGCGGCGGCGGGGTAAAAGAGGCAGTCGACGCCGCCCTTCTCCAGGTACGCCGAGTCCTTCTCGAGGTCCCGCGGGTATTTCTTGAAGTCCTCGGTGGGACCGAACTGGGCCGGATTGACGAAAATGCTGACGACCGTGACGTCGGCCCGTTTCTTCGACTCCCGGACGAGGCTCAGGTGTCCCTCGTGGAGATAGCCCATGGTCGGGACAAAGCCGATCTTTTTGCCCTCCGCCCGCCATTTCGCGGCGAGGGACTTCATCCCGGCGACGCCGGTGACGACCTTCATCTCTTCGCGCTTCCCTTCGGGCTCCGCCCCTTGGCCCGCGCAAACTCGACGGCCGCTTCGGGCTTCAGGTGGTAGGACGTGGCGTCGTCCGGAAAATGGCCCTCCCGGACGTCCCGGGAATAGGCCTCGACCGCCTTGCTCATGACCCCATGGAGGTCGGCATATTTCCTGACGAACTTGGGCATGTATCCCGTCGAAAAACCCATCATGTCGTGGAATACGAGGACCTGCCCGTCGCAGGCAGGGCCCGCTCCGATGCCGATCGTCGGGATCTTGACCGCCCGGGTGACGGCAGCGGCGATCTCCACGGGTATGGATTCGAGGACGACGGCGAACGCCCCGGCTTTTTCCAGGTTAGCAGCGTCGGCGATGATGCGCCGGGCTTCCTCCGCGCCCGTCCCCTTGACCCGGTAGCGGCCCAGGTGATGGATGGACTGCGGAGTCAGCCCCACGTGGCCCATGACCGGGATCTCGGCCTCGACCATGGCCGCGACGAGCTTGAGACGCTTTTTCGAAGCTCCCTCGATCTTGACCGCGGCGGCGCCACCCTCCTTGAGGAAGCGGGAGGCGTTGCGGATGGTCTCGTCGACGCTCAGATGGAACGAGAAATAGGGCATGTCGCCGACGACGAGAGCCCTCCGGACCGCCCGGCTGACGGCCCGGGTGTGGTGGATCATCTCGTCCATGGTCACGGGCACGGTGTTCGCGTAACCCAGGACGACCATTCCGAGCGAGTCGCCGACCAGGATGAGGTCGACGCCGCCCTCGTCCAGGATCTTCGCCGTCGGGCAGTCGTAGGCCGTCAGGCAGACGATCTTCGGCCCCGAGGCCTTCCTGGCCAGGAGCGCGGGAATGGTGATCTTATCGACGCGCGGGTCTTTCATCGTCCGTCCTTTCTCCCCACCCCGCCTTCCCCGCGGGATTGAGGTAAAGTCGTTTCCTAAGAGCGGAGTATCCGGTCCCAGCCCCGCGCTTCGCGGGGTCCGGGCCATAGCCGTTGGTTCAGCCCTTTTTCGCGCCCTTCCCTCCGTAGCTCTGGGGAACGTAGTAGAGGGAACTCTTCTTCATCTCCCGGAGCTGGTCAAGGAGGTCGAGGACGTCCTCCTCGCGGCCGAAATCGATGTCATCGGCCTTGACCACGAGGAGCGGCGCCCCTTGGTAGTTGAAAAAGAAATAGTCGAAGGCCTCGACGATGTCCTCGAGGTACTTCTCGGAGATGTTCTTCTCCAGACTGTCGCCCTCCTTGGCTACCCGCCTGGTGAGGGTCGCGAGCGAGATCTGGAGATAGATGACCAGGTCGGGCTTGGGGACGCGCTCGGACAGGATGCCGTAGATCTTCTCGTAAACAAGGAGTTCATCGTCGGACAGGGTCTGGTAAGCGTAGATCTTGTCTTTCTCGAAGAGGTAGTCGCAGATGATCCGGTCGATGAACAGGTCCCTCTGGAGAAGGCGGATCTGCTGGTTGTAGCGGTTGGCCAGGAAGACGAGCTGGGCCAGAAAGGCCGATCCCTCTTTCTCGCCGTAGAAATCCTTGAGGTAAGGGTTGCCGACGTTGTCGAAGATGACCTTGCCCCCGATCCTCTGGGCCAGGACGTTGGCCAACTGGGTCTTCTTGGAACGAAAAACGCCCTCGACGGCGATGTGCTTGAACGGAATCTCGAGAGCGCTCTTCATGCCCATCTTGAAAGCCGATTAGTTTATAGCCGATGTCTGACTATATGTCAACGGCCAAATCCGCGCCACCCCTAGGGCTTGGGCCCCTCCTGAGGGACGACGATCCAGGCGATGATATAAAAGAAGGTCATGGGCAGGACCACCGTGACCAGACCGATGCCGATAAAAAGCAGGCGGACGAGCGACACATCGAGGTTGAAGTACTCGGCCAGGCCGCCGCAGACGCCGCCGAGCATTTTCTGGCTGACCGACCGATAGAGCTTCTTGGTCATGGAAATTCTCCTTTCCGGGGGAAGGCCAACCCTTCCCGCCGTATATTATACGTAATTCCGGGCTTTTTCGCCCTTTTCATCTTGACTCCACCGCTGAGCCCGGCTAGGATTGGGGAGTAATTTTATATCATTTGGAGGATGGAACATGAACGGCTGGACCGGCCAGATCCTGAGAGTCAACCTGACCGCGAAGACCTTTAAGAAAGAGTCGTTTTCCGAGGAATTCGCCCGGAAGTGGATAGGCGGACGCGGCTTCGCCGCCAAGATCCTTTTTGATGAGCTCAAGCCCGGGATCGACCCCCTCGGTCCCGACAACAAGTTCATCGTCGCCCTCGGCCCCATCGCCGGCATCCCCGCCCCCAACACCGGGAAAGCGGTCGTCGCCGGCAAGTCCCCGATGACCGGCGGCTACGGTGACGGCAATCTGGGAACGCGGGTCGCCGAACAGCTCCGGAAGGCCGGCTACGACGCCCTCATCGTCGAAGGCAAAGCCGAGCGCCCGACGATGCTTTATATCGAGGACGACAAAGTCGAGTTCCTCCCGGCCGACGCCGTCTGGGGCCAGGGCACCTACGCCACCAACGACTGGATCTACGCCAAATACGGCAAGGGCGTCGGCGTCCTCAACATCGGACAGGGCGGCGAGAACATGGTCCGCTACGCCGTCGTCCGCAGCCTCGAAGGCCGGGCCGGGGGCAGGACGGGCATGGGCGCCGTCATGGGCTCGAAGCTCCTCAAAGCCGTCGTCGTCAAGGGCACGAAGCCCATTCCCCAGGCCGATCCGCAGGGGATGAAAAAGATCGGACACGACGACCTACGGGAAGTCCATGAGATCGACAAAAAGACCGGCTGGTCCATCCAGAGCACCAATGGCGTCCTGGCTTGGTGCAACGAGGTGGCCGCCCTGCCCGTGCGGAACTTCCGCAAGACCCACCACCCCGACGCCTGGAAGGTCGACGGCGAGCGCCTGAATAACGCCCGGATCGCGACCTACGGCTGTCCGAACTGCACCATGCGCTGCGGCATCACCATCCACGACGACGAGGGGCGCGAGTCCGAGCTCGACTACGAGAACATCGGCCTCCTCGGCCCCAACCTGGAGATCTTTGATCTGCCCCAGGTCGGCTCGCTCAATTACCTCTGCGACGAATACGGCATCGATACGATGTCGGCCGGCTGCGTCATGAGCTTCTACGCCGACGCCATCGACCACGGGGCCGTGGCCGGAGATTTCAAGTTCGGCGACGCCCCCGGGGCCAAGAAACTCCTGGGCTTGATCGCCCGGCGCGAAGGCGAGATCGGTAACCTCCTCGCCGAGGGCTCGCTCCGGGCCGCTCGGAAGTTCGGGAACGGCTCCGAGGCCTACGCCATGCAGGTCAAGGGCCTCGAGGTCGCCGCCTACAACTGCAAGTTCATCCCGGGGATGGCTCTGGCCTTCGGGGTCAGCCCCATCGGAGCCCATCACAAGGAGGCCTGGGTCATCACCTTCGAGCTCAAACAGACCTTGCGCGAATCCTACGGCCCCGAAAAGGCCAAGAAAGTCATCGAGCTCCAGAGAATCAGGGGCGGTCTGTTCGAGTACATGGTCTCCTGCCGCTTCCCCTGGATCGAACTCGGCTGGAGCCTCGAGAATTACCCGAAGTACTTCAAGCTAGCCACTGGGCTCGACTGGACCCTCGATGACTTCTGGACGATCTCGGACAGGATCTACGCCCTGATGAAGCTCTTCTGGCTCCGGGAATATCCCCAGACCGACCGCAAGCTCGATTATCCGCCGGCCGTCTGGTTCGACCCGACGAATGCCGACACCGAAGGCCCGATCGCCGGCAAGGTCCTCGAATACGACAAGTACGACGGCCTACTCCAGCACTACTACGACATCCGCGGCTACGATAAGCGCGGCATCCCGACCAAGGCCACCCTGGAGCGGTTGGGGCTCGCGGAAGAGGCGAAAGCGGCGGAAAAATTCGGGTCGGTGACCTGAGTCAAAAAGACGGAGAGCTCGGCATGAAAGTCACGGTCAAACTGATCGGGCCGTTTGTCCAGGCCTTCGGCTTCAGCGAGAAGGAGATGAACGTCCCGGCCGAGACGACCGCCGATGGGCTCGTCGCGCTTGTCAATATCGACAAGGCCCGCCCGAAAATCGTCACCCGGAACGGCCGGGCCGTCGCGCCCGACGAGGCATTGGCGGACGGTGACCGGGTGGTCATCTCCCCCATCTACTCCGGCGGGTGAGCCTCCGGCCGGCACCTTAACGGGGATGGAGAGCCTTTGATGCGACCGAGAGCATTCCCAATTCTCATCGATGGGCATTGGCGGCCCGCCGGCGCTACAGAGACATTCCGGGCCGTCAACCCGGCGACAGGCGAATCTCTTCCGGGAGACTACCCGATCTCTCCCTGGACCGATATCGAAGAGGCTTTGGCGGCCGGCGCCGGGGCTGCTTTGGAAATGGCCGCCCTCGGCCCCGAGCCCGTCGCGCGTTTCCTCGAGGTTTTTCCCGGGCTGGCGGAGGGGAGGAAAGAAGAACTCGTCGCCGCTGCCCACGGTGAAACCGCCCTCCCCTCCGAGCCCCGCCTGGGGTCCGTCGAATTCCCGCGTCTCATCGACCAGCTCCATCAAGCGGCGGCGGCCTGCCGCGACCGCTCCTGGTGCCGGGCGACGATCGATACGAAGCTGAATATCCGCTCCATGCTCGGACCGTTGGGGGGTCCGGTCGTCATCATGGGGCCGAACAATTTTCCCTTCGCCTACAACGCTATCGGCGGGGGGGATTTCGCCTCGGCCCTGGCGGCGGGAAATCCGGTTATCGCCAAATCCCACCCCGGCCATCCGGGGACCACGAGGATACTGGCCGAAGCGGCCCGGGCAGCCCTCGGAGAGGCGGGTCTTCCTTTGGCCGCCGTTCAGTTGCTCTACCATTTCGCCCCGGAAGACGGTCTGCGGCTTGTTTCATATCCTTCCGTCGCGGCTACGGCGTTCACCGGGAGCCGCCCCTCGGGGATGGCCCTCAAGGAAGCGGCCGACCGGGCGGGAAAGCCCATCTATCTGGAGATGTCGAGCGCCAACCCCGTCTTCATCCTACCGGGCGCGCTCGAAGAGCGGCGGGAGGAGATCGCCGCCGAGCTTTTCCAATCCTGCACGCTGGCGGCCGGCCAGATGTGCACCAAGCCGGGGCTGGTGGTCCTGCTTGACGATCCCGCCGGGCGGGACTTCGTCAACGAGGTCAAGCACGCGTTCGAAATGGCCGAACAGGTGACGCTCCTCGGCCCCAAAGTCCTCGAAGGGCTCGTGGAGTCTTCGGCCCGCCTGGCCCGCGGAGGGGCCGAACTCATGGCCGGAAAGCGTCAACCTTCGGGGCCGGGTTTCAGGCATAACCCCACTCTCTTCACGCTCTCGGGGAAGGAATTCCTGCGGGACCCCGCGGCTTTCCAAGTGGAATCCTTCGGCACCTTGTCGTTGATCGTCAAAGCCGCGGATAAGGGCGAGATGAAGGAAATCGCCTCCCGCCTGGAGGGCCATCTCACCGGGTCGATCTACAGCCACAACGATGGGCGAGATGACCGGGATTATGCGGCGATCGAGCCCATCCTGCGCACCAAGGTCGGCCGCCTGTTAAACGATAAGATGCCGACCGGAGTGGCCGTCTCTCCGGCCATGAACCATGGCGGGCCATACCCGGCCACAGGGCATCCAGGATTCACCGCGGTCGGATTCCCGGCGGCCATGATCAGGTTCGCCGCTCTGAGGTGCTACGATCATGTCCGTCCCGATCGATTGCCTCCCGAGCTCAGGGACAGGAACCCGACGGGCACGATGTGGCGCTTCGTCGACGGCGAATGGACACAGAAATCCCTCTAGCCCCGAGCCCGGAGAGTCTCCGATTACCGGTAGAGGCAGAGGTATGCCGCGTCGGCCGCGACCTTGAGCTGGAATTTCTTCCCGGCCTCGACCGTGAAACTCTCCCCGGCCTTGTATTCCTTCCAGACGTCGCTTCCGGGCAGTTTGACCGTGAGCGAGCCGCTGACGACGGTCATGATCTCGACCGTGGACGTGCCGAACTCGTAGTCCCCCGGGGCCATGACTCCGGCCGTCGCCGGACCGTCAGCCGTTTCAAAGGCGAGGGACTTCACCTTGCCGTCGAAATACTCGTTAACCTTGAACATGACGACCTCTCAATTTGCTTTGATTTTAAACGGTTTTTATTCTATCATTTGTGACCTGCCCCCGGTCAATGTACCATCCCCTGATGGGGATTTTCAAGCCATTTGGCCTCTGACGCCGAACGCCGCGCCTGGGCTCCGAGGCCCATCTACGACAGAGCGGGGTGGAAAAAGCCGAGGCAAAAGCGGTGGGGAGGACCGGGCTGGTAAATGCAGCAGCCAGGTCCAGCGGGCGGCGCGATTGAATCAAGAGGGTGGATTCTTATATATTTATATTTGAGAGGGGTGACCCATGAATAAGATGAACCTTTCCGCGACAATTAGTCTCACCTCGTTCTTAGTGGCTGGCACTTTCGTAGCGGCGGCCACACCCCAAGAAAAAAACCTAGCAGAGATTTACAGGACTGGAAAAGTCCGCTTCGTCCCCGTGGTCACGATTACAGATGAGTCGATGGCTAGGAAAGCCTTTTTTTCTAGTCTTATGGATATCGCCCTCGACGAGCAGGGCAACCTATACGCCTGCGATATCAAAGAGAGCAACATTAAGAAATTCGACGCCACCGGTTCATTTCTGGGGACGATAGGTCGTCCGGGGCAAGGACCCGGTGAATTCAAAGGTCCCTGGGAGGTCGAATGGTCCAAGGGCGGATTGTATGTCCGTGAGATGGGAAACATGCGCATTTCTATCCTCGACGGCAACGACAATTTCGCAAAGTCGGTCCGGGTCGATATGTCCGGCGGGATTTGGTGGAAAATGCAGGCCCTCCCCGATGGACGGTTTCTAGTCGAGAAGGAGAAGGTCAATCGCGAGGATTTGAATGCTCCACAGGAAATGTTTATCGACCTCTATTCCGCGGACCTCGAGTTCATCAAAACCATTTACCAGCACGAGGTTCGGAGAGATAAATACATTACCGAGCCTCTCAACATAAATGTCCCCCAACCATTCGCCGCCTTAGTCTTCTGGCAGGTCTCTCCAGCCGGTAAGGTCATAATCGGCTATTCAGGAAAGTATGAATTCGAAATACATGACCCGGATAAGGGCAAGACATCATCGTTTTTCCACCCATATAAGCCCGTCGAGGTCACAGCCAAAGACAAGGAGTTTCATTTTAAAAGTATGGTAACCACCGAAAGGAGAACCGGCGATGTAGGAACCCAGAAGCGGGGCGCTCCCAATTGGATAGTCAGGAATACCGAGTTCCCGCGATACAAACCCGCGTACAATAACATTAGGGCTTGTCCCAAAGT
>Ga0268276_1003487_pt1 | contig 12162 bp, 16 predicted proteins | sample saktaG_4_FD_190145 | JGI IMG/M metagenome (GOLD analysis project Ga0268276, IMG submission 190145) | Saline water microbial communities from Sakinaw Lake, British Columbia, Canada - sak_2010_1_5_45m | ecosystem: Environmental > Aquatic > Non-marine Saline and Alkaline > Saline ...
AGGACGTTCGAGTTGTATTCAGCTGAGATGTTTAGTGCGGAGGTGAAACTAAGAGAGATTAGTATTAATATTAAGAATGATAGTTTCATGGGGTAGAGAGTTTTGATTATTTTATAAGCATTGTTGTGATAGAGTTATTTGACTGGGATTCGCAGGAATGCTTTGACATCTTTTATCATATCTTTGAGTTCATCTTCGAGGTCGTCTTCGTATTCGTCGATGGTTTCTCGGATTATATATCTTTCATATATTCCACGCAGGAATTTCCAGAGTGGTTTGTCTTCCCATCGTTTTTCGTAGTCCTTGATGATATTTGCCTTGAATACGATTTCGACTTCGCCCTTATTTGTGTTAACCTTTTTGCCGTCGATTTCTACTTCAACGTCTTTCATTCCGAGGATATGCCAATCTATTTTAATTTGGTATTTGAAGTAGTCGGTGACTTTTTTGTTAGCGGTCCAGGCGATTATTATTTCTTTTCCATTCGCTGAAAGTTTTTCGTTATAGAGATCTTCTTGGATGCTGTAGCCAGAGTCTTTGAGCCAAGAGAATGCGAGGTCGTAAACATCTTTATATTTCCAGTGTCCAGTTTGTTTGAGTTTTTCTTTGTAGACCTCTTTTTTTTGCGCCATCTTAAATTATATAGATTTGGATTATATAAAGATTTCGAGAGCGATAAAAATATAAACGATTATTTGTGTTCTTGTTTATGGGCGCTGAGATTTTTGTTGAGGAGAAGGCGAAGGAGTTTTTGGGTTTGTATAAAAATTTGACTTCTGTTTATTGGAATGCGACTTTAACTGGCGAGGAAAATAAGTACAATGAGGTCGCTGAAAGAGAAATTGCTTTGAAGAAGTTTTTTAATGATAAAGAAAATTTTGGTAAGGCTAAGGAATTTTTGAGGGATGAGAAGGACGAGGTTTTGAAGAGACAGTTGAAATTGCTTTATGATGCTTATCTTTCTAATCAGGGGAGTTTGGATTTGTTGAGTGAGGTTTCTAAGAAGAGCAGTGAGGTTGAAAGGAAGTTTAATGTTTTTAGGGCTGACGTCGACGGGAAAAAGGTTTCTGATAATGAGATAAAGAAAATTTTGAGAGATGAACTTGATTCTGGGAAACTTGAAAGAGCCTGGTGTGGTTTTAAAAAAGTTGGCGAAATTGTTAAGGATAATGTTTTGGAGGTTGTGAGATTGAGGAATAAGTTGGCGAGGAGTTTAGGGTTTGAGAATTATTATGAATTTTCTTTGGATGTTAGTGAGCAGAAAGAGAGCGAGATTTTTGAGATTTTTGACGAGCTTGATTCTTTGATTGCGAAACCTTTTGAAGATTTGAAAAATGAAATTGATTTGAATTTGGCGAAGAAATTTGGGATTGAAGTGAAGAGTCTGAAGCCGTGGCATTATGGAGATCTGTTTTTTCAAGAGGCGCCGAAAATTTATTCTGTTGATTTAGATGATTTTTATAAGGATGATATTTTGGAGAAGGCTAGGAGATATTATGAGAGTTTGGGTTTGAGCGTTGATGATATTTTAAAGAGGAGTAGTTTGTTTGAGGCGAAGGGGAAATATCAACATGCTTATTGTATGGATATGGATAGGGGCGGGGATGTTCGGACGATGCAGAATTTGAAGAACGATGAAAATGGGATGTCGACTTTGTTGCACGAATTGGGGCATGGTGTTTATTGGAAGTATATGAGTTCTGATTTGCCAATTGTTTTGAGAGATACGGCTCATACCTTTGTTACCGAGGCTGTTGCTATGATTTTTGGGAGGAAGGCGAGTAATTTGGATTTTGTTAAGAAAGTTTGTGGAGAGGATTTTGATGATGGGGGAATTATCAAGAAGATTCTTCGGCTTGAGCAAATTGTTTTTTCGAGGTGGACGCAAGTTATGTTCAGATTTGAAAGGGAACTTTATAAAAATCCCGAACAGAATTTGAATAAGGTTTGGTGGGATTTGGTGAGGAAATATCAGCTGATTGATTTTTACAGGGATAAGCCGGATTGGGCGTCGAAGATTCATATTGTGAGTTCTCCGGTTTATTATCATAATTATATGTTGGGGGAATTATTGGCTTCGCAGTTGCACAGTTATATTATGGAGAATTTTTCTGTCGACGGAGATTCATATTTTGGGAGTCGTGAAGTTGGGGATTTTTTCAAGGAGAAGATTTTTCGAGTTGGGGCAAGATATAGATGGGATGAATTAATCCGGCGAGCGACTGGTGAAAATTTGAGTGCTAGGTTTTTTGTTAGAGAGTTTGTTGGGTAATTATCTTTTGTTGTAGCAGTCGTCGCAGAGCCATTGGGCTTCGTCGTGATAGAGGATTTCGTATTCTCCGCATTCTTCGCAGATGCCTTGCTTCCGCGGGGCTATTATGCTACTTCGGTTTAGTTTTTCAGTTTCTTCTTTTATTTTTATTGTTTCGGCGATGACTTGGAAAAGTCCGGGGTCGATTTTGAGGATGTCTTTTGTGGTGATGAATCCTATAATTTTTCCGTGTTCGACGACGGGGAGTCTTCGGATTTTTTTCTTTTTGAATTTTCTTAGAGCGTCGGTGATGTCTTCTGATGGTTTTATCGTGATGACTTTTCGTTTCATTAGAGCTTTAGCCGGAATATTTTTCAAATCATATTTTGATTTTTTTACGATTGCCCAAATGATGTCTTTTTCGGTGAGAATTCCTTTGATTTTGTCGCCTTCTTTGATTACTAAACTTCCGACTCTTTTTTTAACCATCGTCTTGGCGCAGTCGCGGAGGTTTGTGTCAGGTGTGACGTGGACGAAATTTCTCGTCATTAAATCACCAACTTTAATTCCTGTGTCCATAATTATTGTAGGTTGAAGAAGTATTTATATGTTGGTTAGTATTTTAGGATGACACTGGAGTATAATAATTTTTATAAATGGATTTGATGGATTTTTGTTATGGCAGAAGGTATTGTGGCTGAAGATGCGCAGAGGATTTTGGGGCGGGATGCTCAGAGGAATAATATTTTGGCGGCGCGGGTTGTTGCTGAGACTGTGAAGACTACTTTGGGACCGAAGGGAATGGATAAGATGTTGGTTGATCGAGCGGGTAATATTATTGTAACAAATGATGGGGTGACGATTTTGGAAGAGATGGCTATTGAGCATCCGGCGGCGAAGATGGTTGTTGAGATTGCGAAGACGCAGGATTCTGAGGTTGGCGACGGGACGACGACGGCGGTGATGTTGGCTGGGAAATTTTTGGAGAATGCCGAGAAACTTTTGGATATGAAAATTCATCCGACGGTTATCACGCGGGGTTATCGATGGGCCGAGGAGAAGGCGCAGAAAATTTTGAGGGATTTGGCTTTTGAGATTGCTTTGAAAGAGGATTTGGTGAAAGTTGCGCAGACGGCGATGACGGGGAAGGGTGTTGAATATTTGAGGGAGAAGTTTGCTGAGATTGTTGTCGATGCTGTTGATGTTGTCGCCGAGGGGAAGAAGGTTGATTTGGGAAATATCAGGATTGAGAAAAGGAAGGGTGGGGCGATTGAGGATAGTGAATTAATTAGGGGGATTGTTTTAGACAAGGAGAGGATTTCGATGGATATGCCGGTGCGTGTTGATGGGGCGCGGATTGCTTTGATAGAGGAAGCGTTGGAAGTTAAGGGGCCGGAGATGGAAGCGAAAATTTCTGTGTCGTCGCCGGAGCAGTTGCAGAGTTTTTTGAGTCAGGAGGATTTTATTTTAAAGGAGAAGGTTGAGGCGATTAAGTCGTCTGGGGCGAATGTTGTTTTTGCGCAGAAGGGCGTCGATGAGTTGGTGCAATATTATTTGGCGAAGGCGGGGGTTTATGTTGTTCGTCGGATTGCGAAGTCGGATATTCAAGGTTTGGCGAAGGCGACAGGCGGGCGTGTTATTTCGAAGTTGAGCGAGTTAAGGAAAGAAGATTTGGGATTTGCGGATTATGTCGAGGAGAGACGGAGCGGAGATGATGGGATGACTTATGTTATGGGTTGTAAGAATCTGAAGGCGTTGACGATTTTGATTAGGGGCGGGACGGAGCATATTGTCGATGAGGTTGAGCGGGCGGTGAAAGATGCGTTGGGTGATGTTGCGGCTGTTGTTAAGGATTCTAAAGTTGTTGCTGGCGGCGGTGCGGTTGAGATTGAGTTGGCGAAAAGGTTGAGGGAGTTTGCTTCTGGGTTGAAGGGGCGTGAGAGATTGGCGGTTGATGAGTTTGCTTCGGCTTTGGAGTTTGTGCCGACGACTTTGGCTGAGAATGCGGGGATGGACCCGATTGATGTTTTAACAGAGTTGAGAGCGATGCACGACGCTGGGAATAGGGATTATGGTTTGAATTTGTTCAGTGGCTGTATTGAGGATAATTTAGAGAATGGAATCGTTGAGCCGTTGAAGGTGAAGACGCAGGCGATTGCTTCGGCGACCGAGGTTGCGATTATGATTTTGAGAATTGATGATGTGATTGCTTCGCGTTCCGCGAACGCAGGTCGTAGGTCGCAGGTCGCAGGTCGCGGACTTGGTGGGATGGAAGGGTATGAGTAGGTTTTTATATAATGAATTAGTGATTTAGTTATGAGTTGGAAAAGTGTTAATGATTTTATGAAGAAGCATGGGTTTTGGATAGGATTGGTTTTGATGTTTGTTGTTCTTTATTTGTTGTGTAAAACATATATTGGGAAACTATTTTTTCCTTAGTGTTAAATCCTATTCGCAAAATGCATCTCGCGACAAATTTATTTGTTTATTGTTTTATTTGTCGCTTGAAGCGTTTTGCTCGAAGCGAATTGTTCGCTCGGGTCAGACCCGAGTTCGATGCGAAATCCGAGAATCGAACTCGGGTCTCAACGTTGGCAACGTTACGTTCTACCACTAAACCAATTTCGCTTATAGATAATTAATAATAATTGTTTTTATATCTTTTCAAGTGTTGTGTTATTATTGTATAATAGATACAAACGAAAAGTTTAAAAAAGAGACGATTCATAATTTTATATGGATAATTTACAGACGAAACTCAAAGAAATGGAAGAAAGAAATCCTTCAGTTAGCTTGCGAAATAATCCCAAATCAACATTAAAAGAAAGGGTAAATTTCTTTTTTCGAGACAAGTTGAGGAAAGTTTCAAGTGTTGAGCATAATTATTTCAGGATAAGTTATATCGAGGGGTGGGGTTATTTAATGAGTGGTCAAAATGATTATCAAGAATTTCATCCGGAAAAATTAGTGGGATATAAAATAGGGACTGAAGATGTTGGTAAATTTTGTTCCTTTATGGATAAATATGGAATTGAACCTATATTTGGGAAAATAATCGATAGGCAAGAATTGTGGATGGATAAGTTAAGAGATATGCATAATCAATTAGGAATATTTGAAACTAAAGAAGAGTTAAGAGAAAGCACAAAAAAAATGGAAGGCAAGAAAGCTATTGAAGTATTTGTTAAAAATTTTGATTCGCGAGCGCTTTGGGATTATAATACGTCGTGTAGAAATGGAAATGGAAGAGGAATAAAGTGGAAATTTGGTTATTGTGAAAGAATACATAATCCAAAACAAGGACTTAAAGAATTAAGGAATGGAAAAAAAGAACCGGATTTTACTATTGATACATCGGGCTATGATGGATGGTTGAATCCAAATGAATTAATTTGATTTTAAATTTGGTTATTATCTTCTTGGGCGGTTGAAATTTTTTCTTCGTGGTGGGCTTCTTTGATTTGAGTTGTGATGTCGTCGGTTTCCATTGATTCCGTTTCGGCTTTCGAATCTTCTTCTGTCGAATTCGGGTTTGAGGTAAATCATTTCGAATTGCGGGAGTTCTTGTGGTTCGATAATTAGCGAGTCGTCGCGTTTGATGTTGTCGAAATTTTCGTAGTCGCGGTTTGAGAGAAGATTGATTGCGATTCCTTCTTTGCCGGCGCGTGCGGTTCTGCCGACTCTGTGAATGTAGTCGTTGCTGGTTGGCGGGAGGTCGTAGTTGTAAATGTGGCTGACGCCTGGAATGTCAAGTCCTCTTGCGGCGACGTCGGTGCAAACTAAAACGTGGACGCCTCCACCTTGGAAGTTGTCCATTATTTTTGATCTTCTGCTTTGAGTTAGTCCGCCATGAATTGCTGTTGCGTCAATTTTATTTTTCTTTAGATTTTTTTCGACGAAGTCGACGTTTCTTCGGGTGTTGCAGAAAACCATTATTAGATTTGATTTTTCGTTGTTGAGTAGATGGATTAGTAATGAAAATTTTGCGTTGTTTTGGACGTCGTAGTAAATTTGTTTTAGTTTTGATTTGTCAATGTAAGATTCGACGGAAATTTTTGTCGCGTTGTGCGTGTGTTTTTTGGCGAGGTGGTCGATGTCGGCGGAGATTGTTGCGGAGAATAACATTGTTTGTCTTTCTCTCGGGCATTTGGCGATTATTTTTTCGACGTCGCGGTGGAATCCCATGTCGAACATTCGGTCGACTTCGTCGAGGACGAGGAATTTAATTTTGTTTAGGTTTAGGGTTCTTCTTTCTAAATGGTCTAAAATTCTGCCAGGTGTTCCAACGATGACGTCTGTGTTTGGGATTTTTCTTATTTGTTCTCCAATACTTACTCCTCCGTAAATCGTTAGTGTTTTTAGTTTTTTATTTTTGGAAAATTTTTTGATTGAGTTTGCGACTTGTTCTGTTAGTTCTCGAGTTGGGGTTAGAATTAACGCCTGAGTTGTTCCGTTAGGTTTGAGATTTTCTATTATAGGTGATGCGAAGGCGAGAGTTTTTCCGCTTCCCGTCGCTGATTTGCCGATAATGTCATTGCCGGCTATCGCTGGCGGGATTGCTTCTTGTTGAATTTTTGAAGGTTTTTCAAATTTTAATTCTTTTAGCACTTCTATTAGTTTTTGGCTTAAGCCGAGTTTTCTGAATTTTTCCATTTCAAGAAATAATTTGTTTGTCGTTGGACTCAATATTTATCTTGTATTGTTTGGTTGGGTTCTTTCTTTTTAAGTTTATGGTTTTGTCAGAGTTCGGTTTGGAAAGGTTTATTAATTTGATTGAGTTTTATTGGGCAAGATGAGGGTTGCGATAAATGGCTTTGGGCGGATAGGACGGGCGGTTTTTCGACGAGCGTTGGAGAAAGGTGTGAATGTCGTTGCTGTTAATGACTTGGCGGATGTGGAAAGTTTGGCTTATTTGTTGAAACACGATTCGGTTTATGGCGCGATGAGTTACGAGGTGTCAGGTGTCGGGCGTCAGAATTCAGGTGCGGGTGATTATTTGAAAGTTGGAGGAAAGAAAGTTTTGGTTTTTAATGAGAAGGAGCCGAGGAAGTTGCCGTGGAAAAAGTTGGGTGTTGATGTTGTTGTTGAGTCGACGGGTTTTTTTACAGATAGGAAGAGTGCGTCGGGACATTTAGATGCGGGGGCGAAGAAGGTTTTGATTACAGCGTCGGGGAAGGATGTGGATTATACGGTTGTGATTGGTGTTAATGAGAAGGGTTTGAAGCGGGAGTATAAAATTATTTCGATGGCGTCGTGTACGACGAATTGTCTTGCGCCGATTGTGAAAGTTTTGGATGATGAGTTTGGGGTGAAGAGCGGGTTTATGACGACGGTGCACGCGTATACCGGCGATCAGAATCTTATTGATGGTTCGCATAAGGATTTTAGGCGAGGGCGCGCGGCGGGTGTGAATTTAGTTCCGACGACTTCGGGTGCTGCGAAGGCGACGGCTGATGTGATTCCGAAGTTAAAGGGGAAGATTGATGGGATGGCGATTCGTGCGCCGATTGCTTGCGGGAGCATTACGGATTTTGTTTGCGTTTTGAATAAGTCTACGAATGTTGAGGAAGTTAATCGTGTGATGAAGAGAGCGGCTGGGAAGTTGAAGGGGATTTTGGAATATAGCGAGGATGAGTTGGTTTCGTCGGATGTTATTGGTAATTCGTCGTCGTCGATTTTTGATTCTAAGTTGACGAAGGTTGATGGGAATTTGGTTAAGGTTTTGAGTTGGTATGATAATGAGTGGGGATATTCGTGTAGGATTGTGGATTTATTGAGGAGATTGTGATAGGAAAATATTTAAACTATGGTTGTTCTATAGCGGGATGGTTACGACGGTGCAGCTTAATGAGAATGTGAAGGTTGCTTTAGATAGATTGAAGTCGAGTCGGGATACTTATGAGCAAGTGATTGTGAATTTGATTAAAGTTGCCGAGGAGTGCAGGAGGAAAGAGGAGGCGTTATTGATTGAGGGGTGTAAGGTTATGGCGGATGATATGATTAAGTTAAATGAGGAGTGGGGAGTTGTTAGTTCTGATTTGGATTGGGAATGGTGATTAAGATAAAGAGGGGAGATATTTTTTTGATTAATTTTGAGCCGGTGCGTGGGAATGAGCAGGGTCGAGTGAGGCCTGCTGTGATTGTTCAGAATGATGTTTTGAATAAGTTTAGTCCGTTGACGATTGTCGCGCCGATTACGTCGAAGGTTTACGAGAAAGAATATCCGACTAATGTTTTTGTTAAGAAGGAATTTTCTAAGTTGAATAAAGATTCGACGATTTTGTTGAATCAGATTAGGGCAATTGATAAGAGAAGGATTGTGAAGAAGGTTGGGACTTTGGATATGTTTTATATGAATAAAGTTGATTTGGCTATTAAGATTTGTTTGGGTATTTCTATTTGATTTATTTGTGTTGAGCGTCGAGTAAAGATGGAATTTTTAAAAAGTTGGTGGGGTTTTTGTTGAGATTGGGTTAATTAGTGATGCGGGATTTGTTGATTTGAAGAAGAATAAGTGGGGGGAGATTATGTTGTTTAGGGGAACGAGGAGTAATGATGAGAATTTGACGTCAGTGGCTGGGATTTTTGCGGCTGGGGATTGCACGGATATTCCGGCGAAGCAGATTATCGCGGCGGCGGGCGAGGGTTGTAAGGCGGCGATGGCGAGTTTTGATTGGTTGATGAGGAAATAGTGTGTTTGTTATATATTTTCTATAATATAAATCTTTAATAATAATATTCGTTAAAAATTTTTATGACAATACAATACAATGTTCCTGTAAAAGTTTTGGATCTTACTAAGGAGACTCGAATTCAAAGTTCTTTACAAGGATATGATGTTTTTACAGATAGTAGTGGGAATCTGGATAGAACTTGTTTTTCAGCAGAAGATGTTCCTTATGTTGGAAAGTTAATCGTTGTTAAAACTCTCAAAGAGGATGTTGCTCGTGTTGCTCACGATGTTTTGAATGGGATTGAGGGTTTACTTGTTATGCCTATAACTGAAAGTAGTTGGGAAGAAGATACAGGGAGAGTTTATGAGACTGAGGGAGAAAAATCTCTTGCGGTTGCTTAATTTTGTTTTTGTTGGGAAATTTTATATAGTTTGATTTTGTTTATTTATTGAGGTTATATGGGAAGTTTGGATGGTTTTGATTTTAGAGAAGGTGGTTTTGGTTCGGGCTGATTTGAACTCGGAAAGTTTAAATAGGTATACAAGTATGTATACCCATGCCGCAAGCGATGTTGAAGAAGAATATTTTGCATTATCCTCAGTTGGACACGATTTTGAGAGTTGAGGATTTTATTAGGGAGAACTCTGGGGAGTATAAGAAGAAGTCACTTTGGGAGGCGTTGCCGAGGAAAATGATTTATCAGACGTTTTGTGTGATTTTTGATTATTTGTTGGAGTCGGGGAAGATTGCGTTGGATAGAGAGGGGCATGTTGGGTGGATTTGGAATCCGGAGTTGGTGAAGAAGTATTTGGCTAGACCTGATTTGAGTTGGAGAAAATGAAGTCGGAGATTAAGTTTGCGAGTAAAAGAGTTGAGGAGAGTTTTAGAGAGTTGGAACATACGAGGAATGAAGATAAGAAATTGTATAAGTGGATTTGTCGGGCGTTTGAGGATTTGAAAGAGAATGCTTTTTGTGGAGTTCAGATTATGTTTTGAAGGGGTAATAGGTTGAAGTTTTATAGATAGAAAGAGTTATAAAAACTCTAATTTAATTAGAATGTAGGTAATAAAATGGTTACAAATATTCTCAAAGCAATAGTCACGATAAAGAGAGGAGATAATTTTGATTTGTCAAAGATTAATGTTTTTTCTAAGGATAGAGCTTCTGCTGTGAATCGAGCAAATAATATGGGAGAGGCGTTGGAGTATTTTACGAAGGATGCTTTTTGTGACACTTTTCAAGAAGTTGATTCTCAAAAGAAAAAAGAAATTTATGGTGAAAATTTTTCATATTTAGGAAATCAAAATAATCCTCCAGATATAATCATTAAAAAAGGTGATTCTATTGAGGTTAAAAAGATTGACGGGGTTCGGTTGTCTGATTTAGCATTGAATAGTTCATATCCTAAATCAAAATTATATTCCAATAGTCCTATGATAACTTCTGCTTGTAGGACTTGCGAAGAATGGACTGAGAAAGATATTATTTATGCGGTGGGACATATTGATAATCATAGTCTTAAAATTTTGTCTTTAGTCTATGGTGATTGTTATGCGGCGAGCAAAGAAATTTATGAGAGGATAAGGGATAAAATTAGTGCCGGATTAAAGGAGATGGATTTAGAATTTTCTGAGACTAAAGAACTTGGAAGAGTGAATAGGGTTGATCCGTTGGGCATTACGAATTTGAGGATTAGAGGAATGTGGACAATCCAAAATCCTTTAAAGGTTTATAGGGAATTGTTTAAATTGGATGATGGTGAGTTCCAATTATTTACTCTTATGAGAAAAGCGAAGTATGATTCTTTTTCAGAAGAAGATAAGGATTTAATTGAGAAAGAAGCAGGAGTTTCTATTGATGATGTGAAAATACAAGATCCTGATAATCCTGCAAAACAAATTGAGGCAAAATTAATTGTGGTGAGAAAATGAAAATAGCGTCATTCTTTTCGGGAGCTGGTGGACTCGATTTGGGATTTTCTAATGCTGGTTTTGATTTGGCTTTTGCTAATGATAATTGGGAGGGGTGTTGGGAAACTTTTGAAAAAAATCATAATCATCCAATTTGTAAAAAATCGATAACACAAATAGACCCAGAAGAAATTCCGGAAGTCGTTGGTTTTATTGGTGGTCCTCCTTGTCAAAGTTGGAGTCTTGCTGGAGCTATGAAAGGAATTAATGATTCAAGGGGGAGATTGTTTTATGATTATGTGGAATTGATTAAGGCGAAACAACCTTTGTTTTTTTTGGCTGAAAATGTGGCGGGTATTTTGTCGGACAAACATCTTCAGGAATTTGAAAAAATAATTCAATCGTTTGAGGAGATAGGATATAATGTTTCCTATAAACTTTTGAATGCGAAAGATTATGGGGTTCCGCAAGATAGGAAAAGAGTTATTATTGTGGGCTATCATAACAAACTGGGGAGAAAGTTTGAATTCCCAGAACAAACAAATTCTGAAATATTTTTAAAAGATGCAATTGGAGATTTGCCAGAACCAAAATCTGCTAAAGAAAAAAATAAAACTAATGGTAAGGGAATAGAGCTTTTTAATAATGAATATATGAATGGTGGGTTTTCATCAATTTATATGTCGAGGAATAGAGTAAGGGGTTGGGATGAACATTCTTTTACAATTCAGGCAGGAGGAAGGCATGCGCCGATTCATCCGCAGGCTCCTAAGATGAGGTTTATTGAACAAAATAAAAGGGAATTTGTAAAAGGGAAAGAACATCTTTATAGAAGATTGTCTGTAAGAGAATGTGCAAGGATACAAACTTTTCCGGATGATTTCGTTTTTTATTATACCGATGTGGCGGATGGGTATAAGATGATTGGGAATGCGGTTCCTGTGAAGTTTGCTGAAGTGATTGCCGGTAGTATAATGAGTGATATGAAGAAGATAATAGTTGATTAGAATAATTTTATATAGGTTGGTTGTGTTTGTTGTTGATGAGAGGTTTGGATGATTTTGATTTTAGGGGGAAGGTTGTTTTGGTTCGGGCTGATTTGAACTCTGATGTGCGTGATGGGAGGGTTGTTGAGAGTGAGCGGATTCGGGCGTCGGCTGGGACGATCAAGGAGTTAAAGAGGAAGGGGGCGAGGGTTGTTGTGATTGCGCATCAAGGGAGGAAGGGGAAGAGTGATTTTATTGGATTGAAGTCCCATTGTCGGATGTTGAATAAGTATGTGAAGGTTGGGTTTGTCGACGATGTTTGTGGGGTGAAGGTGATTGA
>Ga0268276_1003489_pt1 | contig 12150 bp, 13 predicted proteins | sample saktaG_4_FD_190145 | JGI IMG/M metagenome (GOLD analysis project Ga0268276, IMG submission 190145) | Saline water microbial communities from Sakinaw Lake, British Columbia, Canada - sak_2010_1_5_45m | ecosystem: Environmental > Aquatic > Non-marine Saline and Alkaline > Saline ...
ACCCATGACAAACGCGCCCGCAGTCACAACGCCGCCGCCTACGGGGCCGGACGCTCCGACCGTGCCGTTAGGGTCCGCGTATCCGTGGACAGGTAAGGCGGTCAGGATCGATGGAGAGGGCGGGATATCGGCGGCCATACAGGATTGGCCGGAGGTCTGTACCGCGGCAATCACGTTTGACGGAGTGGCGATCAGGGGTCCTGACCATTACGACGCATGGCCGGTCAGAAACCTGAATGGTAACGATTACATTTGCGAGTATGCCGTCATGTGCCGATATGGTGACGCGTGGGTGTTGCAATGGGGAGACCGTCAGCCGGCTGGCCGGGGCGGGGTCAGACTGTGGGCGGAGTCTGGGAAGTGGAGCACGCCCAGGGGTCGCACCGACCAGGACGAAATGTGGATATGCGCCACGACGGCCAGCCGCAACGCGGGCGATGTCATCGGAAAGCGGAGCAACTGGAGCCAGGTCAAATGACACAGGACACAGCGCACGCAATCCGGGATGCAATGATCAGGCGCGGCCTGCGTCGCGTCACTCCCCGGAGCCTGCGCATCGTACACCCTGACCACGGGGAAGACCGTGTACCTCGTGCTATGGCGTTTGACGGGGCAACCGGAGTGCGGGATCTGTGCCTACAGTGTGAGGCGCGCCACGACTGGGCATACGTGGTCGGAGAGGTCAACGGGCAACCCGTCACGAAAGATTGGGCCGACCGCATGTTGCGGGACTGTTACCACGGGCGTGGGTTTACGTGGGTTTGTTGGCGTCGGTACATCGGCCTAGCCTGGTTCCCGGTGACGTCACAGTTGAGCCGCCGGATATGGGAGCGGTCTCGCCGGTGTGACGGCCACGTCCGATTGCAACGCGAGTTCATGTTGCCAGATCCGGACCGTTGGGAGTTTCCCGGAGGGTCATGGCTGTTGAGGGAGGCGGTCTATTGTGGTTGACCATCTATACAACCGTTGCCGCTGGTGCGAGCACTACGCCGCCATTGACAGGTACTCTGGCCGCTGTGTTGTGGTCCGGATGACGGTGGGTAACGCCAATACATGCCCGCGATTCAGGGGGCGGAAAGGGACATGTCATGCCAAACGACTGTGCGAACTATACAAGTGATGTGGGGGCATTGCCCGTGGAATGCGCACGCAAATTCCAGGAGCAGTCAAGGCAACTCGCACGGCTCAAAGAAATTGACGAGCGTGGCGCCCGTAACGAAACCCTGCTGCGTGAGATGAAAATGGTATTGTCGGAAATCCACACGCACGTTTTCGTAGGCAACGGTCGGCCGGGAATTGTTTCGCAGGTGGAGATCAACACCGTCAAAATCAGGCACCTTGAAAAGTCACGCACGCCCGGTAGTCGTGGAGCAAAAACGACGGGGGCTATCGCGGTTGCGCTAGGGTCGATTGCGTCTCTCGCGTGGCAGATTTGGAAGGCTGTAATGGAACCGTGAGAAGTAGGCCTCAACATGCCTAACGTGGACGCGGGCTTCGATGGGAAGTGGACGCCAGGGCTGCACCTGTTGGACACGGCTCACCTGTTCAGTGCAGTGCCTCTGTACCAGTGGCAGATTGATGTACTTAACGCCGTGGCGCTGCCCCATAGCCGGGTGATTATGTCCACGCCCAACGAAAGTGGGAAAACATCAGTTCTCGGTCCCTGCTTTTTGCTCGGGGTGATGCTGGCCTTCCCTGGGGCGCTGTGCTATGCAACATCGGGTTCCGAGCAGCAGGTGAAAGAGCAGTTGTTTGAGAACCAGCTGGAGCCCCTTGTGAAGAGCCTGCCCGGTTGGACAATCAGCACCGCATCCATGAAGGTCAAAGCCCCGAACGGATCTTCTTTGCTCGGCTATAAGTGCATGGATGCAGGCAAGGTCGAAGGTTTTCATGGGTACTGGGCCAACGTCGACAAGAACGGCAGGAAGTGCGCGCCCTACTACAGGCCCCTTGCCTACTTTACAGACGAGAGTAAGACGATAGCGGATGATATCAGTAGTGCTATCAGGCGCATTGACCCGGATTTTTGGCTTAGTGTTTCCACGCCGGGGGACATGGCGGGCTGGTTCTACGACGGCATCGATCCCGACGACCTCGACAAGCGTGGGCTGGTGGGAAAATGATCTGGAACTACAAGACAGCGTACGAGCCCAACAAGGAGAACATGTTCCCAGGTGCGTTCTGGACGTACCGCCGCATGATCGACTGGTCGGTGTTGCCCCACCTGCACACGAAGCACAAGAAGCAGGAACGGCTGAATATCGAGAAGAAATACGGATCGCGCAACCCCTTTACCCGGTCGATGCTCTACGGGCAGTTTCAGGCCAGTAGCGAGGGCAACTCGATCTATGAGGACCTACATATCGAGCGTATGAAGAAGGCTATGCACGGGGCATACACCCCGTCCCCAGGAGACGTACGGGCTGCGGGAGACATCTCAGGGGGCGGGGACGGGCAGGTGTTGATGGTGAGGCAAGGCACCGAGGTGATGCTGATAGACGAGCATAAGGAGGCCAGCGAGATTGAGCAGGCTGAGTACTGGGTGGATACCTTAAAGTACCTGAAGATCCCGGCGTGGCATTTCACGATTGACGGAGGGGGTATAGGTGCCCCCGTAGCAAACTACATGGAACTTCGGCTGGGGTACCACGGGGTCAACAGGTTCATGTCCAACAACCTTCCGACGCATGATTACCAGTTTCAAGACCGCTACACCGAGCTGCACTGGTTGATACGGGAGATGCTCAACCAGCATGTGTTGAAGCTGCCCTGGTGTCAGCCCCTGTTGGACGACATGCGCGCCCGAAGGTACGTAGAGATGTCGAAGGACAGTAAGCTCAAGACGGAGATCAAGAAGGAGCACCGTAAACGGAATCGAGGGAAGTCTCCGGATTATCTCGACACGCTGGTGTACCTGTTCTCTGATTTCCAATCGCACCTTTTTCGCACCGGCCAGTCCATGAAAGTGGGGGAGCCGGCGAGGAAGAAGGACGAGAACGAGCCCACTTTGATGGAGCTCCAGGCCGAGCAGGATATGCGGGGTACGGAGGATGCTTGTTTTTCCGGGCTTGAGATTCAACCCGATCTCGCTGAGCTGGCTCGAAGGATTGGGGCTTGACTTTTGAGGCACAACTGTTTACGTAGGAAAGCACTATGCCAGATGATTTGAAAGATTCAGGTAAAGCCGCGGTATCCCGCAACGCATCCGATAGCGTGCATCCTCTCGTGCGCAACTACAAAGACGCGATGGATGCGGCGATCGAGTACGCGAGGCCCCACTGGGAAATGTACGCCCGTATGTACCAGCTTTGGCGAGGCAAGCGTTTCAAGGCGCTTAATGCCACGACCAGCAAAATCATGGTAAACCTGGCGCATTCAATGGTGCAGGACCGAATCCCGAAGATTATTGAGAGCGTCTTCAGTGGCGACGAGTTCATCACCGTCACGGCTGACAATCCCGAGAACGAGCCTTTTGCGGAGGCTAACCAGCTTTGGCTGCGTGACTGCCTCAATGACAAGGTAAAGCTGCGCAGCACGATACACCCCACCATGCAGAGCATGCTGTTCGGGGGCACCGCCTACCGATCTCCTTTTGTGAAGTATGACAAGGGCCGCCCGGTATTGGGGTCCCGCCCGATTGAGTTTTTTCATGTGCTGCCCTCTCCGGACGGAGGGCGCATAAACCCCTTCGAGCTGGATGTCAGCGAGGCGTGTGCCTGGGTTATGGTCATTGACTGGTGGACAGAGGACAAGATCAAGGCGCTTCCCGCGGAGCACCGTAACGACGAAGGCATTGCGAAGATGTTTCGTCAGCGCCGGGACCAGGACAATTATCCCGAGGACAATTACCGGAATGTGTTCGGGACCATTGGGCAGTTTCAGTATGGGGGTCCCGCGGAGTGGCGGTTGCGGCTAGACAGCGTAGATATTGGGGACGGACGCCGAAAGCGCCGTATCGTTCACTGGTTTCGCCGGGATAAGCACGTCATCATAGGGGAAGACGCTTTCTTGCTGTATGATGGGCCGGCTTACATGGACAGCGGGTACTTTCCGCTGGTCAAATACAATTTGACGAACGACCTGGATAACTGGTTCGGCATCTCGTTTCTTGAGATGATTGAAGACCTCATAAAAGCGGTAGTGATGAACATCAATTACCGCACGGACCACGTGCTCGGGGTGATGTTTCCGGTGACGTGGATTCGCCAGGATCTTCAGCAGAAGTACCAGCCACGGGATTTTCTACCCCGCCCGTATGACGTGAAGTTCTTTCCCACGGCGGTGAAGCGCATTCAGGATGCTATCTACTACGACAGGCGCCCCGAGGTCGGGAACGACACCTTCATGGATGAAGACCGGATGAAGCAGTTTCTGCAGAAGATAGCGGGGCAGACTGAGACGACATCTTCGATGAACGACGTGGTGGGCAACCGCACGGCCACGGGGGTCACTTCGATCTTAAACGAGCTGGCGGGGCGCCCCAACATGGAGGCCCTTATTGTAGAAAACCAGGGGCTTCGCGAGGAGGCGTCACTGCTGTTGATGCTGGGAGCGCAGCATTTCACCGAGCGTAATGGCTTTACGGAGTTCATTCGTACGCCCGGCACAGTGGGGCAATGGACCGAAATCGATCCCGAAGACATCACCGACAATTTCACGGTGCACACGCAGGGGAGTCGCTTCGTAGCCGAGAAGAACCTTAATTTCCAGAGGCTGCTCGCCATGTATCCCTTCTGGTCGCAGTCGTCGGTTATTGACCAGTACCAGCTCGCCAAGCAAAGTATGGACGTGGTACCTGTGTTGCCTAACCCGAGCGCGGTGCTCGTCAAGCCCCAGCCCGAAGCCCCGCCTGAGGCGTTGGCTATGCTCGGGATGGAGGGGACAGGAGGTCCCCAGGGAGCCGGTGTAGGGCGACCCGGCGGAGCGGCGAGTCAGCAGGATATAAGGCAACCTACCAACTCGATGGCGAATCGAAACACGCCGGAACCCGGTACCGGACGCGACGTAAGTGCGGCCTTGAGAATATAGTATGACGATTGCTATTGACAATTCAGAGGATATTGCCTTAGAGTTGCACGCGTTGAATCGCGAGATTACGGATCTCGATAACCGGATAAGTGACACTGAGGAGCGGTTACGTGAGATAGACCCTGACAAAGAAGCGTATCTGGCCGAGAGAGCTAAGTATGAGCTTAACAGGATTGCACATGCCCGAATGCTTATCCCGGTTGACCGGGTGGCCGAGCACACCGTTGCAACAGGGCAGTACGCTGGAGTGTTGGCTTTGCAGGAGTACCCGGAGAAGCTCCGGGAGCAACTTAACGACCTTTTAGTAGACAAAGAGCGCGCGAAAAGACGAATGGCAGAACTCCTAGAACAGAAGGAATGACAGCGATGCTGGACACAGACCCCATTGAAGCTAATGCTGCGGCTGACGCTATCGCGCAATCTACGACCAATCGAACTGATGACTCACTCTCCGGTGACGGCAAGCCCTCCGAGGGGGCCCCTGCCACGGGACAAGGTGAGCCCAGCCCGGGAGACGGTGACCAGAAGAACGCGAAGCAGCCCCCGGAAGGGCAAGCTGCGGAAGAGAAACCCGAGGTCAAGGACACGGATCTCGACAAGTTTCTTGCGGACACTCTGGGGGCCACTCCTGAAAAAACGGAAGAGCAACTGCGGCGGGACTTTGCGGCAAGTTCCAAAGAAGCCCGTCGTTTGAAGGACACCCTTGGTGCCGTTCAAAAGGCTCTTAAAGAGCAGGGGATCAATGCCGGTTTTAAGAAAGACGGCACGTTCGCGGGGCTGCTGGCTGTAGCGGTGAATGAGGAAGGCGCTCTTCGAAGTCCTCCTTCAGCACCCTCCTACGAGAGCCTCAGCCAGGACGAACGCGATCTCGCTGTGTCGGATAGCGAAGCGTTTATCAAGGCCGTGTGGCAAAAAGCACATGCGGCGTATGAGAAGCACTTCGCACGTCCCCACGCAACCGTAGCGGAAGTGCTGGACCCACCGAGTCCCGAGACGCTGGAAGCTGTAAAGCAGAGCATGCGCAGCGCAGAGAGTAATGGAGAGAAGGTTTACCCAGAACTGGATAAACTTAATCCCAGGATCGATGCCATGCTGAGTGGTCTGCCGGATGGACTGAGGGATGCTTACTACAAGCACCCCGAGATTGTCCGAGTGCTCTTGTATGATCGGGTCGCGATGGCCAGTCAGCGGCTGCTTGCGTGGGCTGAGAAACAACTCGCTGAGAAGAAAGAGAAAGCGCGAGCGAACGAGGAACACGCAAGAGTCAGCCCAGGAGGCGTTGGAACAGTTACCATCGGGTCCGGAAGCAAGGCATCTGATGCAATGGCTGAACTGATCGCCAAAGCCCGCTGAGTCTTGTGCGAATCTGAAACCGCGCAAGGAGACATACAATGGAAGTGATCGCAGGTCCCCAGAAAGTAACCCAGATCCTCGAAAACCAGATGGTTATCGACATGGAGGCGAAGTCTGCCTGGCTTGACCAGGACAGCTACCCCTTCGAAACGCTGACCAGAAAGGTTCCGGGAGGCATCCGGAACGCCACGCGCATGAAGCATGAGTTTCGCGAGCGCCGGCTTATCCCGATGACAGCCCAAACGACGGCAATAGCCAATGCGGCGGCCACGACGATTGCGGTGGATGACACCACGATCTTCTACACCGACCAGTTGATCTACTGTCCCACAACGGGCGAGATGTTCTCGATGGCCGAAGACGTAGGCGGTACCGCCGTGGCGGGTTCCATCACGATTCGCAGGCTTACGACAGCCGCAGGCACGGGACTCGTTACCGCGATTCCCGCGGGGTCGATCCTGGTGAATCTTGGTGAGTCCCACGCTGAGGGCGAGGCAATTCCTGCGTCGTTCGCCACGCAAGAAGAGACCTTCTACACGTACTGCTACCAGTTCGACCGTACGCGGGAGAGCACGGACATCGCGGGCGCCGAGGAGAAATACGGCGAGAGCGAAGTGGCGAAGCAGCGTCGGCAGTTCTGGATCGAGAAAAAGCGTGAGCTCAACATGATGATGTATCTGGGCCAGCAGACTCGGGAGATTCTCTCGGGGGCGAGCGGTGCCCGGCGTCACGTCATGCGCGGCTTGCGGGAGTACCTGGATGCCACGGCAGTTGACGCGACCACGCTGGTGGGCGGACTGACGCTGCACGCCCTAGGCAACATGCTGCGCCCAACGATGGCTCCCGGATCGAGTTCCATGACGAAGATGGGGATATGCGGGCAGAATGCCTGGTCGACCATCTCGGCATACCCTGATGCGCTTGTGAGGATCAAGCCAGGGGCGGACCAGACCTGGGGAGTTACGCTGGCTCATCTGACGACTCCGTTCGGCAACCTCGATGTGACGTACGACAAGATGTTGTCCGCCGAGTATGGCCTTGCGGGGGACATGTACACCCTGGACATGGGTTACATTTACCAGATTCAGCTTCAGACGAAGCCCCTGGTAATGTTGACGAACCGCGTCAACCCGACCGAGATCCACACGGAACGCGATGTCATCACCGGCACGCGCGGTCTTGTGGTGAAACTTCCGGAACTCCATCGGAGAATCTACGGGATTTCCCTCTAAGGGCAGCCCTGTAAACGCCAAGAAAATAGCGAAAGAGGAGACACGAAAATGACGAAAGTGAAAAGACTGAACGGCTGGATCATCGCGGTATCCGTGATGCTGGCCCTGGTGGGGGCGAGCCTGGCAGGAAGCAAGTCGGTTGTTGAGATTGCGGACACGAGCCCGGCCTTGCGGTTCTACAACGGCTTTGGCACGGGCACCAACGTGGTCATCGTGATCGCGACGGGGGGCGCCCATGCGGCCATGAGGAACCTTGTGGGGGCAGTGCCCTTCGTGTTTGATGGCTCGGGGTCGACGGACACCATTACGGAGATATCTTCGTACTACGGTTCGATGACGGACGCCTACGGAAACGCCTACATCACGATGGACAAGGATTGCTCGCTCGATGCGGACAGCACCGATGGAGAGCTGCTTGACGGAACCTACACGGCCACCCCAGGCAACTGGGCGGAAATCCTGTGGGACACTTCAGACGTGGCGTTCTTCAGTGCGTACTGGCCGGTGAGTGAGTTCGAGGGAGGTGTCTACGTCAGCAGGCTCTTCGGAGCCCCTGGAGGTACGGGCAACGCCACGATAAGTGTCTACGCGGCACAGACGCTGCTCTACCAGACGGGGGTTATCTCGAACACGTTGAGCTCGACGTTTATCGACCTTGACGTGGTAGTGCCCTGTACGGCAGGCCGGGGTGTCTTTGTGCGGGCTGCACGAACGACGGCGACCACGGGGTCGATCGGCATGACGCTTACCCGAGACTAAAAACCCAAGGAACCCTGGCTGGGGATGGCCTCAGTCAGGGTTTCTCTTAACTGATCAGAGGAGGATGCGATGACGGAGGAAATTCAAGAGGCACCGGTCTTGTACTACGTGTATGTAGATCGAGTCGGAGAGAGGCCTTACCGGCAAGACATTGCGGTCATGCAAAGGGACGCGTCAGTCGACGCGAAGGGACTCAAGGTAGCTGCGACATCGGACATCCTCAGCCCCGACAAGAGTGGCGTGTTCAGGCTGGAGACCCGGCACCAGAATCACGAGATGCGGGTGGCGGTCATTAAAGCCAAGATGGAGCGGGAGAACCGACCTGGCCAGGCGAAAGTACTGGCAGGCCCCTTCACGCGTGTTGAGGACGCGCTGAAAGCGAAGTATGACGAACGCCCGAAGACCGCGCACGAAGAGGCGGCTATTGAGCGGGCGAAGCGCATCGAACTTGAGAAGGTCAACGCATCGCTGGCTGAGAGGATCGCGTTGTTCGAGGAAGCCAAGAAGCCCGGCAAGAAGGAAAAGCCCGGCGCGGAGTAGCGCTGTAGTTCCGCAAAGGGCGGATAGTATTTGCGGGGCCTCTCGGTGGATCATCGGGAGGCCCTTGTTTTAAGTATGCAAACAGAGGTGCAAGATGTTCCCGGCAAGACAAACACTGGATACACTGTATGACAGTCTGGGGGCGCAGGCCGACAGCAAAAAGCAGCGCGTGCTGGGAGTGCTCAACGCCCGGTATTTTGACATCGTGCGTGCGTTCCCCTACTCTGCGTGGCAGCGCACAAGCCTGAACCAGACTTACTCGGGCACTGACGGTCTGAGGCTTCCTTCCTGTCTTGCGGGGGTTCTCGACATCTGGGATGGTGAGGGTAATGGATATGCTCAGCGCACCCATGAGCAGGTGGCCCGAACCAACAATGAAGTTTTGCGCCGGTGGTATGTGTCGGGCGTTTCATCCAGTGCCTTGAGGGTTGTCCATAATGTTGATTTGACGAGCGGTACAGGTGCCGTAGCCGCGGGCACGTTCAGTGCGGGCGAGGTCGGTGAGTGGGTGTCCATAGACGGATACCCCGCGGCGTGGCAGGTAGGCACCGCGGCCACGATTACGCCTGAATGGTGGGCGCCCGACGCTACGGCGGCGACCTTGCAGGTTCGCCCTGCGGGGACCTGTGTGATAAAGCTGGTCGATGAGTCCGGGAACGCCCTTTCCGACCGCAGCGATATCAATGTTTCGTGGTGGCGCATTCCTCTGCCTGTCTTCCAGGTGTGGGAGATGATCCAGTTACCTCAGATACGCCCGTTGGAACTCGCCGTGCTCGTGACGATGCTCGATCGGGATAAGCGCAAGGGTGACGCTGACGCGTACCGCCGGGAGATGATAGAAGAGATCCAGAATATGCAGGGTCTGGAGCCGATGCCGCATGTACCGTACGCTCCCCAGGACATTACAGGAGCCCCGGCGGGGTGGGGTGCCTCTGGAACATCCAGCGGGGATGAGTGCAACACATGGAGTCCGTTAAATGGCTAGTACTGACGCATCTGATGAAGTTGCTCTGAGAGAACTCCTACGGGGGGAACACGCCAAGATAGGCCAGTTGAGCGAGCTGGCGCTTCTTAATGACGGGGAGCTCAGTTGCGTGTGGCCCCAGATAGGGGTTGACCTGCATCTGTCAGCCGTTTCGTTTTTGCGCAAGTACACAGATGCCGGCAACTACCCGACCGTGGTATCGAAAGTAGTCGACCCCGTGATCGAACGGGTGGTTCGGGAAGGCGTCTGGCGGAATGCCAACGTCGACATCACCACCGATAGGGACAAGGCCGCCTACGTCACCCGCACCCTGCGCAGGGGCTTTGCCGACAAGTTGTACGACGATGAAGTCCGGGTCGTGACAGATGCAGGTTACAAGGACGCTGAGAACATCGTACGGCTTCGCTGGCAGAACCTGGACCCCAAGAACGCAGCGGAGATGAGGGACCACCTGCTCGATCGGGATTTTTCGGATGCAGCGCTTCCCCCTGAGGACAGCGCACGGGGCGGAATCGGGGCGCTCACGATAAAAGACAATGAGTATGGGGCCGGGTATGAGGTCGGGTATGCTGACTTAACATGGGCGCCGGATGGAAGCGGCGTGATCGATCTGGTAATCGTCGACGTGGGAGCCGACAAGACGGTTACTTTCGAGATCGACGAGTCCCGCACCGCGACCTTGTACTATGGGTATAACCTGCCCCCGGACGGCCTTAGTACCTTTCTTGCAAACCACGGAATTGACACCTATGTACAGCACCAGGAGAACAGCTTCAGGGTGCTGCGCCGGAAGGATGAAACGGGTACATTCGATGTCATGGGGTCGAAGATTGTGTACGCGGACCAGACGTTCTTCCGATATGAGAGGGCACTGGGAGAGGAGTCCGCAACGGAGATCCACACGCGCGCGGCGGCTGCCCTGGTTGTTCCGATCGACGCTGACATTGGCGAGGGCATCACACTTGCCCGCACGAATACGCGGCTGCCAGAGGGGGACTACTATACCGAAGAGCAGACCCGCACAGTACGGGAGATGGATACGGGATGGCTCACGGTGCCCGCGGTTGGGCAGGACAAGTACTATCGCACAGTGAAGCACTCGACACTGGCTACCTTAGCGGGGATGCTGGCGGGGTTGTCTGCAAATTATCAGGTAACACTTTCAGCTTCGTGGAACAACGACAAGAGCCTTAATTTCACGATCACGAGGGTGCTGGAAGGTACATCGGCAACCCAGTGGAAGGCCGGAATCGCAGTTGATATTGCCTACGAAAATGCTGTGTGGAAGTACTATAAAGTAACGGAGTTGCTCACCTCGAACGACTTAACCGCTCGGGATTTTGTGCAGACGCCGGCAGCTATCGGTGGAGGGTACACGCCCGTAGGTTGGCACGGCCCCTATCGTACAGGCATCAAGGCTTTAGGGTTTGGTAAGTGGATGGCCACCGTCGTGTATGGGAAAATGTAATGAGTGAAGAGGGCCACAAAGACGCTGAGATAGAGATGCTCAAAGCGGAGTTGGCCACGCTGAGAGAGCAGCTTCGGGGGCTGGCCGCCGCGCCCTTCGAGAATCCGCACCTGAAGATGCTCAAGACTTTTGGCCAGGAGACGCGTGCCCTTGCCGAGCATTTGCAGCAGCAGATGCACACGCTGGCCGCCGAGGGGGGCAACGTGGGGGAGACCGTCCACCCCACGGCAGAAGACATCTTCACGCGCATCATCGTGTGCCCAAGCAATGACATCGCGCCCACATGCGCGGAAGCTGAGGTGGACGAGACTGGCACTCCCATTCCCTACCAGTACCTGCTGCACCCCTATTGCAGCTTCACGGTTCGGATGCTCTGGCAGGTGGAGTGGGATATCGGATGCTTCTGGGAACACGTTGTTTACATGACGATCCAAAACGGGCGAATCACCGAGCTGGACTTCTCGCAGGCTACTGATGACGACTGCCGGGTAGTGATCGTTTGTGCCGTCGATTGCGAAGGTGGAATCGTGGGAGCATAATTGTGGCGATCTTGCGAAGATTTGGGGCATTGCTGGCGAAACCTCCGGGGGTGGACAAGCCCTTGATTACGGATGACTACTGGTGTTGCTGTCCCCCGTCGAGCCGTTCGTCAGGATCGTCGGACTCCTCGAGTAGGGGGGCGGGTCCTTCAGGAAGCGGGTCGGGCAGTGGTTCCGGTTCAGGCAGCGGGTCGGGCAGTGGTTCCGGTTCAGGCAGCGGGTCGGGCAGTGGTTCCGGTTCAGGCA
>Ga0268276_1003490_pt1 | contig 12150 bp, 10 predicted proteins | sample saktaG_4_FD_190145 | JGI IMG/M metagenome (GOLD analysis project Ga0268276, IMG submission 190145) | Saline water microbial communities from Sakinaw Lake, British Columbia, Canada - sak_2010_1_5_45m | ecosystem: Environmental > Aquatic > Non-marine Saline and Alkaline > Saline ...
GTTCGAAGGCGGACCGGTTTTTACAGGATGCGGATCAGAGGATCATGAAAAGGATTGCCGGGAAAATCGAGGCCCTTGCCGGGAATCCGTACCCTCGCGGGGTTAAAAAAGTTCTTGGCGAGGAGGGGGTCTTCAGGACACGGGTGGGAGATTACCGTATTCTTTACTCGCTCGAAAACGATGACAGGACGCTTCTTATCGTGAACATCGACAAACGGTCCCGTGTTTATAAACGGTGACATCGAATCCCTACCTCGCTTTTTGATCTCTCCACGGAGAGCAACTATCTCCCCGCCCCCTGCTCTTTCTTTCCCGCCGAAAGTTTTTCTGGATCTCCATAGGCAACGAGACAAGCCTATTAACAGGGAGATGATTGCCTCGATCACTTTCACGCTGCGCGGACGCAAGGTTTAATGTGTGTGGGGGATTATCACATCTCCAATTACTAATGCAGCCGAAAATTCAGAGCATCACCTTATCATCTCCGGTTTAAGATCCTTTATTGCAATGCGCCTCTTGCTGAGACTTCGATCAAAAAACGATCAGAAGGATGTCTCGCTTGAATACCATAAGCTGCAGGGATTCGTTTACAACCTGCTTGCAGAGTCCGGTTTTCCGCTGCTCCATGATAAAAAAGGGTACAAGCCGTTCTGCTTTTCCAACATCTTTCCTTTCGGAGATATGAAGACAGGAGATATCCGGCATTTCATCATCGCGTCCCCAAGCAAGTCCATCATCGACAATATGACCGATTATCTCCGGAAACGGGGAGATGAGCCGGTCCACATCGGGGACTGCGCATTTGATCTTGACAGCTGGAAGATCGTTGAAAGCTCCTTGCCAAAAGGATCTGTCCGGCTTTTTACTGCGACCCCGATCCTGCTGCGAATACCGGAATACAACTATGATCTCTACGCGGTGCCGGAAGAGGAACGGAGATCCCATTATGTATACTGGCGCCCCCAGATCTCGTTCGAGGCGTTCATCAAACAGCTCTCCGAGAACCTGATCAAAAAGTACAACCAGTCATATGGCATGACCATCGGCGCGATTCCGCTCTTTCAGGAATTCCTGTTCAGGAAAACAGTACACACACGGTACATAATAGAAGGGAAAAGCTATGGGGCTGCCGGGAGCATGTGGGAATTTTCCTGGAGCTTCATGGACGATACGCAGCGCCGGATCATCGGATTCGGGCTCGATGCCGGCTTCGGTGAGCGGAACAGCATGGGGTTCGGGTTCGTGAATATCAGGAAAAAAAAGGGAGACGGTTGATGCCATTGATTCGGTATAACAGAAGCGACCCGCTCATACCAGAGCATCGCTGTGATCCGGCTCGTCAGCAAGATGTGATGACCAAAGAATCGTTATGAGAATATTCTCCTGTAAAAAATTAAAACTCAAGATCTTCCGGTACGATGGGAATGATACCATCGATTCTTTTAAAATGGTCAGAGTTGCGGGTGACAATCTGTTTCATACCCAATGACAGGGCCGTTGCTGCAATAAGACAATCATTGAATTCGATCTTTTTCCCGGCGTTCGAAAGTGCGGCAAAAATTTTTCCGCCTTCAAAGGCGATCGTTTCGGTGAGATTGATGATATCAACGTAAGCGAGCAATGCCTCGGTTTTTTCCACAGCATCGGTACGGGGAGACAGGTGAGCGCCGGCGCTCAGCTCGGCAACGGTAATGACGGAAACGTATCCCTCATTCCGGTCCTGTAAACTTTCGAAGAGCTCAACGGATTTTTCTGATCCATTTGTCCTGAGGACATCAACGCAGATGCTCGTATCGATAAAAATATTCATAGCGGCTCAATCGTTCTGGATTTCCGCATGCCCTCTTCAAACTCCGCGCTGTCGATATCGTACCCCCAGGCTCCCCGGAGTTCCCTGATAGGTTTTTTCTCGATGATCCTGATAAACACCTCACCGGACTTTGTCCTGATCCCCTTCTCCAGCTCAAGGTGCATGTCATCGATGACCTTTGCTTTTATTATTGCCATGTCTGATCCTGTACTTTAGATACGGGGTCTGTTTCTGATAAGGTTTGTGTCGGGGCGTGGTATTGGATTCATCAATGGACTGCTCCGGTGAACGGATGATGGCACAAGACGAAGATCATTGAAAGAATCTCTCCCGAATCACCACATTTCTTATAACAACGCGTTGCTGTGATCCGGCTCATCAACAAGAAGCCCCAGTTCCGGATCATACCGTACTTTCACGATAAGCCCGTGATCTGTTTGGTCAATCCGGTTCAGGTTCTTCAGTCTATGATACTGGCTGAGGGACAGTGACAGGACGTACTGCATTCCATCGTAAATCCTGCCGTCGAGGTGGCATTGCCGGTACAGATCTGCATAGCATGCCGGGACTGCCTCGATCGATCGGAAAATCTGGTAAAAATCAGAATCCTTCCGGTTAGTGGAGCGGTAGGGTACGATATCTTCAATGAGCTGTGAGAACCGTTCCTTCGTTTCCAGAAATATCTTCGTGTCCGCCCCGAACCCGTTTTCATAGACTTTATCAGTGATCTCCTGGAGCCGGCTCTCATGGAGGAGCGGCGTGTCGGTAAGGAGCCTGACCGTATGCCCGACCAGAGCCGGGTCATAGATGTATTTGTCGAACTCAGATCCTTCTGTGAAAACATAGACATCGCAGATGCCTTTGAGAGGAGATCCATCCGGCCCTTTCCTCCTATTGACCCGCCCGAACCGCTGGATAAGAGCATCGACGGGTGCCGGCTCGGAGAAGCACACGTCATAGTCGATGTCGAGGGAGACTTCAATGGCCTGGGTGCCGACGAGAAGGTTCTTTGAGGCGAGGGAGCGCTCGGTTGCTTCGCGATCGCGGAGGATGAAGCGGGTGTGGAGGAGTTCTGGGAGGAGTCTAAGTTTTTGAGTGCGTTTGATCGTCCTGATAGAAAATATTGGAGGAAAATTATATCGTAAAGAAAAACAAGTGGTCTTTTGTAATGTTAAAGGCAATTCAGGAATTGGGGAAAGAAGTAACCAAAAATCTTGATCCTATTGAATTATTTATTCAAGCTACGGCGCTCGATAAATATCTCAAGGTAATTTATGTCGATTTTGAGTTGAGAAATAATGAAATCAAATATGTCGGAGTTCATATCGAAGATTATGACCAATTAAAACCGCAAAAATACCTGTACAGTACATTCGATCATGGAGTCTATGATGTCACTCCTACAGCTAAAGTTCCTTATGATATTAAGAATAAATCACCGGATCTTGAAAAATTACAAAAGAGATGGACCCAATGGTTCGGCGATTACTCTAAGAAATATCAGGAAACCAATTTACTCATTAAATTATTGACGCAGGAATTTGATGACCAGAAAGCGGTAATATTTTCTGATGTATCTCAAAAAATAAGTGGACTCTCCAAGGACGAACAAAAGGGGACAATTATTTCAATTTGTATTAAAGAAGGAGATCAAGACAAATATCTCGGAGATTTTGAAATTTTTCGGACAATTCTCAAGGAACAAACTTTGAATAAATGTTATTCTTGGGGATCGAAAAGCAGTGAAGTTATTTCAATAGGAAATGGCGTGTGTTCTCTTTGCGGGACTGAAGGAGAGGTATGGGGTTTTGCATCCCCGTTTAAGGTTTATACTTTGGATAAACGGGGCTTTGCTCCGAATTTTATTCGGGCAGATTCCTGGAAACGCCTTCCGATATGTGAACAATGTGCAATTATTTTGATCGGCGGAGAAGAATTTTTAAATAAATATTTGAGACGTAAATTTTATGGCTATCAGTTTTATGTCATTCCCCATTTCACCTTTGGAGAATTTCAACAAGATATTATTGATAGTATTAAAGAAAGTGGCAAAGCAAAGCGTGTAAAAGGACTCCTTGTTGAAGAAAATGATATACTCGAAACGGTACGGGAAAAAAATGACGTGCTAACGTTGACAATTCTCTTTTTAAAACCAAAGCAAAAATTCTTCGATATAATCCGAACCGTTGACGATGTATTACCATCATGGATAAAAAAGCAGTATGATACTTTCAACCTTGTCGGCCAGAACTTCTATTTTCATGAATCATCTTTAAAGAAATTATTTGGTAAACAATGGGCTAACGATTTCATATCCGGATCATGGAAAGGGAAAAATCTCCCTTATATGAATATGGCCGGAATAGTGAGATCTTTTTTCCCGTCATCGAAATCTACCGGAATTTATGATAAATATTTTATCGATATAATAGGTGACATTCTTTCTCAAAGACCGATAAGTCATGATCTGTTAGTCAGTGCATTCATTCGTGAGATTAGGGAACGGTATGTGAAACAAAATGAATGGGAGGCAAAAATTCTATCATTGAAGTCGTTATATCTCCTCCTGTTCTTGCAGGAATTAGATCTGATTAAGGGTGAGGGACCGATGGATACTGAAGAAAAGAAAAAAGATGTTATCATTTCGAAAGAAGAGAAAAGTGATAAGATATCTGCCTTTTTCAAAGAATTTGATAAGGCATTTGACAGTCCGGCCAAACGGGCAATTTTCTTGGAAGGCGTTCTTACCAAATTTTTGATCGATGTTCAATTTGCAAACCGTCAATCTGCGCCGTTCCGATCAAAACTGTTGGGATTGAGACTTGATGAAGGCAGAATCAAAAAGCTGCTGAAAGAGCTCGATGATAAATTAGCTGAGTATAAGGTTGGTTATCCTTGGCTGGATGAAATGATTTCGATGAACTTTATTAAAGCAGATAATGATGGATGGACTCTATCTAAGGATGAAATCAGCTATTATTTTGCTCTTGGACTGAATTTAGGTGGACTCTTTAAAGAAAAGGAGGAGAAGCCATGACAGAAGGAAAAGTTATAGCGAACAGATCGGAGATTGTATTTCTCTATGACATTAAAGATGCCAATCCAAATGGCGATCCAATGGATGAGAACAAACCGAGAATTGATGAAGAAACCGAAATCAACATCGTAACCGATGTGAGACTGAAGAGAACAATCCGGGATTATCTCAGCAAATACAAAGAAAAAGATATCTTCATCATTGAAGAAATCAAGAATGACGGCACTCAAAAAACAAGAGAAGAACGGATTAAGGAAAAGAACATTAAAACGGCTGAAGACAGTAAAAGACTCCTATCGGAATATATCGATTTAAGATTATTCGGGGCAACTCTCGCGCTTTCTGCTGAAAAGAAAGCGAAAGGAAAACCTGAAGAGACTACAGAACCAGTCCGTGAAAAAGGTAAATCATTCACGTGGATTGGACCGGTTCAGTTCAGGTTTGGACGATCATTACATAAAGTGGTACCCCAGACTATCAAGGGCACAAGTGTAATGCCCTCAAAGGAGGGAATGACAAAGGGGACTTTTATCGAAACGCAAATTCTTCCCTATTCTCTGATTTCATTCTATGGCATCATCAATGAGAACGCTGCAAAGTCTACAGGTCTGACTGAAGATGATGTTAAGATTCTATTTGATGGGATATGGAATGGAACAAAGAACCTAATCACCCGGTCAAAAATTGGGCAAGCTCCACGATTTTTGATGAATGTTGTATACAAAAAAGAAAATTTCCATATCGGGGATTTGGATAAAAAAATCAAATTGGTACCGAATGGCGGAAAGAAGGATAAGGAATATCGAAGCATCGCTGATTTTTCATTGAATGCAAATGATTTGATCAAAACGTTGGAAAATAATAAAAATTCAATCGAAAGGATTGAGTTAAAAATTGATGATGATGCCCGCTTCTTTTTTGCAGAAAATAAAGAGGGAGGGAAAAAAGAATTTATTGAATTATTAAAGGGAAAAGGCATTACAATCGCCGAATTTACCTTTAATTAATTTTGGAGATGCGCATGGACAAGGTATTGGTCTTTGATATCTGGGGAGATTACGCCCACTTCAGAAAAATCGAGACTACCACATCTCCCTTGACGTACTCTTTTCCGACGCGGACCGCGTTAGCAGGACTGATCGCGGCAATGATCGGGTTGAAACGGGATTCTTATTATTCAATATTCGATATGCAAAATGCATGGCTGGCGGTAAGAATTATGTCCCCCATCAAAAAAACAAGAATCAATATCAATTTAATAAAAACAGATGACGGCTTTTATCTCTGGGATATTAAGGAAACGCCTCGCTCTCCAACGCCATTTGAATTTATTAAAGAACCTAACTATCGGATTTATTGTTGGCTAAAGGATTCAAATCATTATGCCGTATTGAAAAAATTTCTTGAAAACCATATGTGTATTTACACACCTTATTTGGGGATCAGCGAACTGATTGCCGATTTTAAGTTCATTGGAGAAGAACCTGTGTCTTATTTTGACGTAAAAGAGAAAGTGGACATAAACAGCGTAATACGCAAAGATAAAGCCAAAGTGGAGGTTGAAAGCGGAAAAAGATATGCTGTTGAAAATATTCCTCTTGTAATGGATGAAAACAGGAGGGTTTTAAAGTACGAGCAGGTTCTTTTTGAAACGACCGGAAAATCAATGAGAATCAATTCGGGGCAATTCTACGAAATAGGAAATGATAATGTCATTCCCATGTAAGTTGTATTCTCATCCTAATAAATTTTTAATTGATCATCTAAAGAATGTCGGTCAATTGTCCAGCAAAATTTTAAACGATAAATCCCTTAAATACCGAGAATTATTTTCATATATTTCCTTTCTCATTGGAGTCTGCCATGATTTTGGCAAGGCTACACCAGCCTTCCAAAAATACCTCATTGACGGGGAGAGAACAAAATACGCCAATCATGGTTTTATTTCATCGTTATTCGGGTATTATATCGTTAAAGAGTATCTTAAGAAATCATCTAACATCGATGAATTTTGGTACCTTCCTGTAATTTCCTGGATAGTGATTAACAAACATCATGGTAACATAAAAAATATCAGAGGGGATTTTGGGGAGATTTCCAAACTGAAAGAGCCTTCTGAAATTCAAACCCTCAAAGAACAAACAAAGAGTCTTGTTACAAATATCGATGAATTGACTGAAATCTACAATGAATTAGCTGGACTTAATATTTCTGAATATCTCGCAATAGATCTTGATTCACTCCTAAAAAATATCTATCAAGATGCTAAGAAAATCTGCGGTGAAGATAATTTTTCTTTTTACTTTTTGATTCTTGTTTTTTATTCTGCACTTCTTGATGCTGATAAACTGGACGCGGCGGGACGTAATCGATTACCTGATAGAATTGAAAAAATTGAAGACGATCTGATTGATCGGTATATAAAAGATAAATTCAACGATTCTCAACGAACAATTGATAAAATGCGGAGAATGGCCTTTGATGAGGTTACATCCCAAGTCCTAGATCTGAACATAAATGAAAAACGGATTTTCTCTTTAAATTTGCCAACAGGTGTTGGAAAAACACTTACCGGCCTTGCATTTGCCTTAAAGTTGAGATCGAAAATCCAAAAAGAAATGAACTTCATTCCCAAAATAATCTACTCGCTCCCATTTCTCAGTATTATCGATCAAAATGCCGCAGTGATCAACGATGTCTTGAAACTTGTATATCCTGATGGTTCAACAGTGCCATCAAATTTATTCTTGAAACATCACCATCTGTCAGATATTGAGTTTGTTGAGAGACGAGGAAATGAAGAAGAGTGGGATATCGTCAAAGACATCAACGTTGCACTTTTGTTGACAGAGGGCTGGCATTCCGAGATAATAATCACGACATTTATTCAGTTTTTCCACAGTATCATTACAAATAAAAACCGGGCAGCAAAAAAATATCACAACTGTATCAATTCAATCATAATTCTTGATGAAATTCAATCAATACCTCACAATTATTGGGTTTTAATCAATCGGGTTTTGACATATTTAGGAGATAATTACAATTGCTGGATCATTTTAATGACAGCAACACAGCCGCTCATTTTTACACCTGCTGAAATCAACAGTTTGATCAAGGATCGATCGAAATATTTTGAATCTCTCGACAGAGTTACCTTTAATTTTAATCTGGATAAAAAGGGAATTAATCAGTTTAAAGAGGAACTTCTTACTCAAATAACGCAGGAAGAAAAAAAAGATATCTTAGTGGTATTAAACACAATAAATTCCTGTAAAGATGTATATGATTTTTTGAAAAGCGAACTTTCAACAAAATATCAGTTAAAACCTGAAGATTGTATTGACGATGATGGGATCTGTCAATTTCCGAATCAAACACTTATCAATCTCACAACACATATTTTTCCAGATTCCCGTCTAAACCGAATAAACCGTATCAAACAGAGAACGGAAAATCAAAAAATTATCATTACAACTCAATTAATTGAAGCGGGTGTCGATATAAGCGTAGATTTGATTTTCAGGGACTTCGCCCCATTAGACAGCCTTATTCAAACAGCCGGCCGATGCAATAGAAACAATGAAAATCAAAAAGGAATTGTCAATATTGTTCATCTTATAGATGAGAGAAGAAACAGGGCTTTTTGCACTATTTATGATTCTACTCTTTTAGATATCACAAGAAATGTCATTCAAGAATTTGGTAACACAATCTCCGAATCAGCCTTCATAACACAAGCTGCGGATAAATATTATTCATTGGTGGTCAAACGGGGAACGGATCAAAAGTCTATGAAGTTAGTTGAGGATATCTCAAAATTGAATTTTGAAGAAATTTCAACATTTCATCTCATTGAAGAGAGATTATCTACTGTCACCATTTTTATTGAACTTGATGAGAAAGCAGAGAGTATTAGAAAAACAGTGGAAGAAATTTTTAAGGAAAAAAGGAATTTTGAGAGGAAAAAAGAATTGCTGAAATTAAGAAAAGACATCAATAGGTATTGCCTATCCATACGAGCCGGGAAGAACAATATGGATATGATTAAGCGGGAATTGCCAACGATAGGAAATATTGAGGATTTCATATATGTGCCCATAGAAAAAATAAAAGACTGGTACAAGCCAGATACAGGATTCAATGTACCAGAGGATACTGTTTGGATGATCTAATAATCGCAATGATGCCTGCATCGACAAAGGGATCGCCGGTTAATCGAGAAACTTGTTGAAGATCATATGCAGCAACCTGTTGTTTTTCAACCAGGCTGACTAAAGAATTCATGGCGACACTAATAGCGACATTGTTTTAGGATACGCTAAAGATAACTTCATCACATTGGATTATGCGGATCTACCTTATATCCAAGAAGTAGAGAATAGACATATGAGCGATCGGGCTTTCATCGCAGAGCTGCATGATATTGGGAAGCTCGTGGATAAAGAATCTTTAAAGTGTCAAAACATTCAGATTACCGGACATACATTTCATAATTTCGATTTTTCTCAATTAGGGATCAATCAACCCACATCGCCAAGCTGGTGGGGACAGTACCATCATGAGGGGATTAAATCTCTCACATCTACCAAAATCCCAATCGACAATATCCCTGATGTACTTCTTTTAGAGATTGCAGATGAAATTTCAGCGTCTGTATCACGTACATATCCCGCACTATCAGATGAATTCAATAAATTAAGAAATGAAGGAAAATTGGTTGCTGAAGGACTTCACATACTCTGGAATCCAACATATTACCAAAAGCAAATAAATTCTGGAAAATCGTGGGCTGCATTTAATACAAAAGAGAAACTCAAAGAGATGTTTCATTTTTTTGATCAATGCAATAATCCCGAAGATTTTTTTGCGAGATATGATGAATACCTGCGATTAACTGCCGAAGATAAATCCGTTCCTTTCAACATCAATGATCTTAATACTCATGTCAAATTGACCGGCAAGGTCTATCGTATCCTGAAAAAACATTCCACTTTCGATAAAAAACAGAAAAAATTGATCTACCGTGGCGAAGAAATCCAAAATATCACCGAAGCAACGGGAGGTCGTATAACACAGCCTGACAAAAAAGGAAAATGGATTTATCGCCTTGTTTTCTGTGAAGTAAAATTCTCCAATGGATTGATACGACGTAAGGATCTCAATGTGTTCAAAAAACGAACTGATACAATCAAGGCATTTTCAGAAAATGAAAAGACGAAAGATTACGTTTTATTCTTCACGGCTGATTTCCTGTGTCTTTTTGTTCCCAAAGAGGAGGAACTTCCTCTTCAGATATTAATAAAACCTTTTATTGATACCGGATTCATTCTCGATTACAAGGAACTGGAAGCGGAATTAAATCTCCTGACCTCGTCAATAGGTCGCCAATACAAAACGTTTCATGAAAAACGGATTAACAGAAATCTCAAATTATTTGAAAAACGGCTTGGTCCTGAAAATCCGGCAGAAATTACACCGCCCTTATGTGATTCCTGCCAGATGAGACCCGGACAAGAGAGAATCAAAGACAAGATTCATGAGTATTTATGCGACGGTTGTTTTAACATTCGGGAAATTGGTGAGCCTGCAGCTATTTACGCCAAATGGGATGAGGAGGATGTCAAAGCCGCATGGCTGAAAATCTCCCTTGACCAGAAACATCTGGATGAAACAATTCACAGGTTATTCGAAAAGTATGTCGATTCCCATCCTGCAATGCAACCGGTTCAAGCTGATGATAAGAAGATTCTGAAAGAGATGTTCAGGCCACTTGCAGTTCAAATGGGTTTTATTCGTGATTATCAATCGTTCCTGGATGATTTTTCCGATCAGATCTTTAACATAAAACAACGGGATCAATCACCCCAATATACGAATGATTCATTTCTTTTCCCCATCGAGGGATATAACGAATTCGGGATATTCAAAGTTAAATCCGGTGAAGAAATTCTATCGGTACTTGATTTATTTTATGACCTTCTGGAAACTCATTTTCCAGAATGTCTTGAAAGTTCCCCAATCAAATTTTCCATGAGCATTGCCCGCACCAAATACCCGTACCGGAATCACTGGGAATTCCTGTCAAATCCCAAGAAGGACATTAACATCCAGATTGCAGGGAGCAGTCTTCTTTCACTTAGTGTACAACAATATCGATCCCTTAGACAAAAGTTACAAAACAATGATCATAGAACAAGTCATTGGCTTCACCGGTTGTCAGATATTGAACAAAAAACCCAAAGTAAAATGGTAGTTCAACTCGAAATCATGAAAAATCCATCAGGCTATTCTTTTATCACTGACCTGATGCAGCAGGGGCTGTCCATTCGCCAGATTCTGGATTTTCACAAATTAATCAATGAGGTGAAAGGTGTATGACCCAATCTCCCCTCAATTTTCTCCATTACCAGATAAGTACATCTGCAATCGCAATAGGAGAGCGGGTTAAGGGTGGTACTTTCCGGCCATGTATTGAAAGTATTCCAACGTCAACGTTGAAAGGATGTTTTAAGGAATTTTTCGGCTGTTCTGATGTTTCGGCAATTGGTTTTTTCAAGAAGGAGACATTAGATAAAGATATCTTCACCTATGCACCTTTTGATACGATTACCGGTACTGCAAAATTGCCAATCTTTTTGGAATATCTCAAACCTTCACAAAATAATACTGCGGTTCTTGGAGATATTTATCTCCTGAAAAATGAAGCGGCGGAGAATCTTCCCCGCAATAAATCTACAGAAATTTTTCTTGGCGCTCTGAAAAGCAAGGGATTTGGAAGATGTGAATTGTCATTTATCGATGAAATCAAGCCGGAAATAAATAAAGGTTATCTGAAAGGTCGTCTCCTTGAAGAGGAATGCCATTCCTTTGGCATCAATAGAATTATAAAACCCTGTTATGGATACTTATTCTATCCTACATCGAGAATCGAAGGAGTCTATAAACGGGCATTATTTGAGGATAGTATTGTGGAAGGTCCTGAATTCCTTATCGGAGAGAAATATGAGTACGACTGTTAATGTCACGTTGAATGATGTAATGCGACGGGTTTTAAACGACCCGGATATTTTCTTTACAAAACATTTGATTTTCAATAACCATGAATGGAATGATCTCAGAACCAAATTCCAAAATAATGACTTCGATGGTTTGAATAAGAAAATTGAAGAAAAAATCAGCAGCCTGCGAAAAGAGTATCAATCCGAGCAGGATCCTAAAAAGCGAACGAGTATCCAAGAAGCAGGTGAATTAACCAAAGCGTTAAAAGAGTCGATAATAAAACCCCCCCATATTCTCGATC